>JMSU01000144.1_pt1 | contig 32362 bp, 30 predicted proteins | sample 179011 | NCBI WGS metagenome assembly JMSU01 (sample SAMN02769580, study PRJNA246767) | bioreactor metagenome | isolation source: Culture-1 Bioreactor ArsB derived from microbial biomass from the upper 2 cm... | place: Germany: Bremen | collected day 87 after inoculation
TTTCTACTCTCTCCTTAACATTGTAAAGAGCATCCTCTGTGATGTCCTGAATGTCAATAACTTCACCGTCATCTTTAACTATCTCTAGTCTACATCCTGTAGCAAGTGCTGCCACAATACCAGCTATAGTTGCAGGTGCAAAAAGTAGTGCGCCAACAGCCCCTGCAGTAATTGGTACATTCATTACTGTTTCTCCATCTTTTCTTAGGTATATTCTTGTTACATTACCCTTTCTAACAAGTTCTTTTAGTTTTTCAACAACCTCATTACTCTTGTCAGAAAAATTGTGCTTAGTGTCATTTTTCTCCTTTGATTCTAGGTAAATTATTGCCTCTAAAACATCACCACTTGCTTCTTCTAAAGCTTCCTTAGCTTCCTGATAAGATACACCAGTTCTTTCTCTAACCTCATCTACTTGCTCTAAAGTAAATTCCACTACCAATCACCTCTTTATTTTTATTGAGGTCATTTCTCAAATAGAAATCTGACCCAAACGAAGGGACTCAATACCCTCAGGCTGTTGACAAACCTGAATTTCTTCGTTGTTGCTTCAATCAAGAACCCTTACGTATGTCTTTATACGCTGCGGTCTCTTGCTTTCAGCACGCCTCGAACTTCAGCTTTCTCAACAGCCTACCATCTTGTTGACTTTGTCAACAATCTGAAGGGACTCAATGACCCTTGAGTTTTCATTTTATTTCCTTTAAACTATTTAAAAATTCTAAACTCTTAAAATTTTTCCTTTCAAGGTGAAATTTAATATAACTATCTATAACATAGTTCAACCTATTGGTTATCTTAGGGTTTAGTTTTATTTTTGAAATTGTTACAATATCAGTTTGAAATATGTATTTCATAACCTTAAGCATGGTCTCATTCAGCAAAGAAGTGTTTACTCCATATTTTGCTATACAATCATCACATATTAAACCACCTTGAGGGATGTTAAGTCGTATTTTTTCAAAACTGCCATTTCCACAGCCTACGCATTTAGTCAATTCCGGTCTAAAGCCGGAATAATCCAATAGCTTTAACTGAAAACCAAGTTTAATTAATTCAAGATCTTGATTATTTTGAGTAACTACACTCAGTGTCTTCAAAAAAGTATCAAATAGTCTATTATTGGTTACTCCTTCAACTATGACCGAATCACATAACTCTGAAAAGTAGGAGGCATATGCCAACTTTGATAGGTCTTCTCTTATTTTGTAAAAGGATTCATGAATATCTGCCGATGATATATTGTCTAAATTCTTACCTCTTGAAATAACAAACTCACCAAAAACAAACATATGCGAAGCTGGAGACAACTTTGATTTAGGTTTTCTTCCACCCTTTGAGACGGCTCTTACTTTTCCAAGCTTTCTTGAAAATAAGGTTAGTATAACATTTGACTCTGAAATCTTATTTTTTCTTAAGACCACAGCATCGGTCTTATAAATCATTGAATCACCTCAGTGAAATATTCTGTGTTCCCCCAATTTCAGCATTTTCACTTTGATCGCTAAAACAGGAGCCTTCGGTTTCCATTTCTCTTAACTCTAAATAAAAATTTAAATCTCCTGTTGTTAAAAATAAGTTCCATAAGTTTTCCTTATACACCTTTTATACCCCCTTCTAAGTATTGTATTCTTATTTTCTGCAATGGGGAGGTGTATATACTAGAAATTTTTGTTAGCGGAAATTTTTTTAACTAGCCTAGATTTTTCATGAAAAGTTTGAAAATATACAATTGGTTTTGATTTCTAAGGTGCTTATCAAGTTCAAAGGCATACTAAAACAGTACATCGAGAATTTGATGAATACCTTAGAAACCAAAGGACATAGCAGCGTTTTAAATTTGCTATGAATAATCGGGGCTATTACATAACTAATTTGCTCAATAATATCGAAGTAAGTGTGAAATATATTGATAAACCTGTTATATCAATAGTAGTAGTTATAAAAGGTGCCGATGCAACAGCTGGGTCCACACCAATTCTTTTAAATATAAGGGGGACTAAAGTCCCTATGGTAGCAGCAGTTAGCATATTGGCCCACATTGAAATTCCTACAACAAAGCTTAAAACCAATTGTCCTTTTTGAAGAAACAATGTTACAATAGCTGCTATTATACTACAGCAAAGACCCACTAGGAAACCTACACAGATTTCTTGAATTAGAGTCCTGAATACCTCTTTCCCATGAATATTACCTACTGCAATCCCTCTTACAGTTAGGGTCGATGATTGAGTTCCAACATTACCTCCCATTCCTGCAAGCAGAGGCATGAATAAAGCTAGTGTTGCATTTTTGTCTAATACTGCTTGAAATCCTCCTATTATCTGAGCAGATAGTAGCCCACCAAATAAAGTTACTATAAGCCAAGGTAATCTAGATTTTACCGAAGCAAAGATTCTTGCGAAGATATTATCCTCTTCAATATCTTCCGTTTCAGAAGTACCAGCAAATTTGTAAATATCCTCAGTGGCTTCTTCTTCGATAACATCTATAATATCATCTACTGTTATTATACCCATTATTTTATCATTATCATCAACAACTGGTATCGCTAAAAGGTCATATTTTGAAACTTTTCGTGCTACATCCTCTTGGTCCGTACTTAAGTTAACTCTAATAACCTTTTCGTGCATCATTTCTTCAATAATGCTGTTTGGTTTGCTAACAATCAACTCTCTTAATGACAAAACTCCAACTAATTTCTTATTTTTATCTACCACATAAACATAGTAAATAGTCTCAGCATCACTTGATTTTTCTCTAAGATCCTCAATTGCTTGATAAATCGTTATATCTTTTCTAACTGTAATATACTCCTTAGTCATGATACCGCCTGCGGTATCTTCTTCATAGATAAGGAGTTCTCTTACATCCTTAGCGTCTTCTAAGTCCAATAACGAAATTATTTCTTTACGCTTTTCTTCACTAAGTTCTGCTAGTTGATCAACCATATCATCCTGAGCCATTTGGTCAAGGATAAGTATTTTTTGCTCTCTCTTAAAAATTCCTAAAAGTTCAACGAAGGTATCTGAATCTACATCCTCCAGTACCTTACTAGCTTGTTCCCAAGAAAGAACGCTGAAAAACTTCTCTTGCCTCTCATCATCAAGTTCAAGTAGGATTTCAGCTATATCTGCAGGGTGTAATTCTTCAATATACTCATTTAACTTTAAGTCGTCACCATTTTCTAAAAAAACTTCTACTATATCTAATCTATCTGTAAGTTTTTCACTGCTAGGCTTTGTCATACTCACACCCCCTTTAGTTAAGGACGCGGCTGTAGAGAGTTCCTAGTAAAACTTAATTTATACATATCGAGTTCCACTTGAATATCTATATCAAAATACTCGATGTTTCTAGGAGTTTTTGATGTGTATAAATTAAAGTCTTTACTGTAATCTCTATATTACATGTATCCAAGATTCCTTAACATACTTTCCTTATCTCTCCAATCTTTTTTAACCTTTACCCATATTTCCATAAATACCTTTGATCCAAGGAGTCTTTCAATCTCTTCCCTTGAACTCTTTCCAACGCCTTTTATTTTCTTTCCATTTTTCCCTATAATTATTGCCTTATGTGAATTTCTCTCGCAATATATAGTAACATCTACATCAATTATATCTTTATCTTCTCTTTTTCTCATAAAATTAACAACTACTGCTACTCCGTGTGGCACTTCCTCATGAAGGTAATGAAGAAGCTTTTCCCTTACTATTTCTGAAACTACAAATCGTTCAGGCTGATCAGTTATCATATCTGAAGGAAAATATTGAGGTCCATCTGGTAATCTGTCAATAAGTTTATCAATAAGTTTATCAACATTTTTACCATTTATCGCTGATAGTCCCATTATTTCATCAAATATACCATACTCACTGTAAGCTTCATAAACTTTTTTATATGCATCAGGTTCTAAGATATCAATTTTATTTATACCAAGAATAACCGGAGTTTTTACATCCTTTAGCATCTCTAAAATATACCTATCTCCAGGGCCTATCTGTGTAGATTCATCTACCATGAAAACTATAACATCCACTTCATTCAAGGTATCCTTTGCAGCCTTTACCATATTCTCACCCAGCTTGTTTTTAGGCTTATGGATACCTGGAGTATCCAGAAAAACTATTTGAGAATCTTCACCATTATATATTGTTTGAATCTTATTCCTAGTAGTTTGAGGCTTATTTGACATTATCAATATCTTCTGCCCAACTATATTATTTATCAATGTAGATTTTCCTACATTTGGTCTTCCAATTATTGTTACAAATCCTGATTTGAAGGCCAAAATATTCACCACCTGTATTTTTTTTTATGACACATAGGAAATTATACACTTCTTAAAGCTATAGGTAAATATAATTTCCGTCATTTGCTTCAAAAAAGTCAACCTTAAGAATCTTTATAAGAAACTTTTTATTGTCTTTACTAAAATTTTACTATATTTTCTATTTTATATAAACAAAAACTTTTATGTTATAACACATAGGAAATTATAATCTATTGAGCTTGTAGATAAATATAATTTCCGTTATGTGTTTCAAAAAAGTCAACCTTATGAATCTTCATAAAAGACTTTTTTACTTTGTAATAATGTTTAAACCGCTAGGGACTACTTGAAACCATGTAATTCCCGGATTTAAACTTATTTCATTGCCCTGGAAATCATAGAATCTTGTAAGCTCTCTTCTCGAAGGCTTCTTCCAAGTTACCTCCATCGCTCTACCATTAGTTATGTATAACCCCTTTCCACTTCCAACTAGATTCATTTCAAGTCTTCCAGCGCTATCTATAACTCTTTGACCTGCATATTGAACAATTACATTTTTTGCTGTTAGATGGATTTTTGATGACTCATCTAAGTGGGGCTTATTATTTACATATCTATAGTATAAACCATCTTCTTCGTTAAATTTGAATCCTGAAGAATATTTTTTATCTCTATAGGGAATTTTTACTTCATTTAATTCCTTTCCTTCAATATCCATATCTTTTTCGTTAAATTGCAATGTTTCAAAGTTTCCATTTTTATTGTATTTTCTTCTTTTAGATTGCTTCATGATAGCTGCGTAACTTGTATACATGTTGTTTGGTATAGGCTTATGCTTCTTTCGCCAAAATATATCTCCACCACTTGATAACCCATCAATGTCTGCCATTTTTAAAGCCTTTATATCAGATTTCGCCTGTTCGCTTCCTCCAACATGAACATACATCGGATCATACTCCAATGCCTTGTCTAAAAAATATGGTCTAGCACTTCTTACAGGCCCGATTGTTTCAGGCTTATTGGTGTATATAATTGCTAAGTAACGGGTAATATTACCTTCAGCCAGTATCTCGTAAACAATATCAGCTTCACTTAGCCCTGCCTGGGGTCTAGCCTTATAATAGTTATCAAGCATAACTGCAATAGGTCTGTCATTTAATCTATCCTTATCTATGTACATTCCTGTTAAAGGTGATTTAACTTTGTTTTCTAAGTCTATAATATCTTCCTTTTTCGCCTTATCATCTTCTTTAACTTCACTGCCATCGTTTACAACAATTTCTATACGGTCTTTATCCTCTTCACCTTTTTCGTTGTTTACAGTCGTTTCATTAGAAACCACTTCTGTTTCAGAAGAATCATCGGTAGAAACTTCAGTATTTTTACAACCAACTAATAATGCAAGAATTAATACTACAATTAATACTTTTTTCATTTTTTACCCCCCTTGTTTTTGCTATAGAGATTCAAGTAAAACTATTAATTTATACCTATCCAAAACTCCCAGAAGCACTGAGTATTTGTATATGTATAAATTAAGTTTTGCTATATGAACTCTATAAATTCAATTTTTTTTACTAAGTTCAATTTTCTTTACCCTTCTGTTTTGTACTTCTAGAACTTTAAATATTATATTCTTATATTCTATAACATCACCTACCTTAGGTATTCTCCCAAGTAGGTTAAAGACAAATCCACCAAGAGATTCGTAGTCATCTAATGGTATATTTTCTCCTAAAATCTCGTTGGTTTCTTCTATTGATATTTTTGAATTTACTATCACAATATTTTCATCGATAAATTCTATTAGGTTCATCTCATCATCGTATTCATCTAATATGTCTCCAACTATCTCTTCTAAGATGTCTTCGATTGTGACTAGTCCCAATGTTCCACCATATTCGTCTAAAACTATAGCTATATGTACCTTCTCCAGCTGCATCTCCGTTAACAGATCGATTGCCTTCTTACTCTGGGGTACATAGTATGCAGGACGAATGAAGTTGTTTATTTTGAGATTTTCTTTGCTACTACTAAGATAACATGTAAGAAGGTCCTTGGCATAAACTATTCCAATAATATTGTCAATTGATTCATCAATAATAGGGATTCTTGAGTACCCATATTCTATTACTTTTTCTATTGCATTCTCAATTGATGTATCTTCTTCTAAGTATACAGTATCTATTCTAGGAACCATTACCTCTGTAACCTTAATATCTCCTATCTCAAAAATACTTTCAATCATATCCCTCTCTTGCTTTTCTATAATCCCTACTTCTTCACCAACATCAACTAGAGTTTTTATTTCTTCCTCCGACACAGTGTTTCTATTACTCGTTACATTTCCTCCTAAGCCCCGGATAAGAATTTGAGTTATTTTGTTTAAAACAAATAAAATAGGACTAAATATCGTTGAAAGCACTTCTAAAAATCTTCCGAGTTTCATGGCGACCTTTTCTGGATTATAGGACGAATAGGTTTTGGGGGTAATCTCACCAAATACTAAAATCAAAATAGTCATAGCTACTGTAACTAGTAATGTAGCCTGTTCCCCTGAAACAATGCTAAGAGTAAGTTCAGTAGCTATAGCAGTAGCAGCAATATTTACAATATTATTGCCAATCAATATAGTAGTTAAAATCTTGGATGATTTATCTAATAATCTATCTAAAATCTCTGCTTTCTTTACGCCCTTTTTCTTCAATTGCTTTATTTTTATTATATTTAATGATGATAGAGAAGTTTCAGCACTGGAAAATAAACCTGATAAACAAAGTAAAATTACTAGAATGACTAATCTAATCGCTATAGAGTAATCCACTACTCTTCCTCCTATATACTCAGACATATACTTCAACCTAATAAAATTCAACACTTTTAAGGCTCTAAAAGGGAGTAGTAAATACCACCCCCCTCTTAATTGTTTGAATTTTTAAGCTCTTATATCGAGTTGATATAGCAAAACTTGATTTATACATATCTAAATACTCAATGTTTCTTGTAGTTTTGGATGTTTATAAATTAATAGTTTTACTTGAATCTCTATACCTATAGTATTAATAAATTAGCTGAAATATAAACAAAGTAATTAATGCTCCAAGTAAAGCACCTACTAAAACCTGTATAAAGGAATGTATTCCTGATTCAATGCGGCTTTGAACTACTAAAATGGCTAAAATAAATGCTAAAGTAATTATCAAGGTATTTTTTGACAGAAAAACCACAGCCATAAAAATTGAAAAGGCTATGGCAGCATGACCACTCGGCATTCCTCCCCTTAAGGGAGTTCCATTGCCAAAATAAGCTTTAATACCTATGGAAACAAATATTACTATTATAAGACTTATAAAAGTAATATGTATTGGCATAGCCCTTACCTTGTATATCAATTTGAGGGAAATTTCGTCCAATTTATCATAAAATATTATGTATGCTACTATAATTGAATTCACTGCAGAAACTAAAACAGCCCCTGCAGCTACATTCTTAGCTATTTTAGCCAATTCATGATATTTATCTGTTATTAAATCTATGGTAGCCTCTATTGACGTATTTATCATCTCAGCGATAATGACTAAGGCTATTGTAATGAATAGTATCAGGGTCTCTACCTTTGACAAATGAAAAAATACACTACTAAACAAAACTAGAACTGCAATTACAAAGTGTATCCTCATATTTCGTTGGGTTTTTAAAGTATAAATAATACCTTCAAAGGCATAATTAAAGCTGTCCAGTAATTTTTTTGCTTTCATAATATTCCACCATTGTTATCCCATAATTTAGGATTCTCTTAGTATACCCAATAACTCTAATACTTTTTCTTCTTTCTGTCTCATCAACGTAGTATTCTCTTCCGTGTCATGATCGTAACCAAGTAAATGAAACATACTATGACTAGTTAGAAAGGCAACTTCTCTTTCAAAGGAATGTCCATATTCTATGGCTTGTTCCTTAGCCTTTTCTAAGGATATAACTATATCTCCTAATACTACTATATTATTCTCCTCTTTAATTAATTCTTGATTTTCATATTGAGGAAAGGATAAGACATCTGTTTCCTTGTCTTTTCCTCTAAAATCTCTGTTTAATTCTTTTATTTCATTATTGTCAACAAAGGATAAGCTCACCTCTATATCATTGCCAATATCTTCAACTTCTAAAGACTTCCCTACAACTTTATTTAAAAGCTCAATTAACTCGTCCTTATATTCAATAATCTCTTGATTGTTTATTATATCTAAATCTATCACCTAGATGCCTCCAATTCTTCATTGCTGATTTCTGGATATTCTATTCTTTCATGGAATATACCCATTAAGATATTTATAAATGTCTTTCTGATTGTTTCTAAATCCTTAAAGGTTAAATCACAGTCGTGGAGCTGCCCTTCTTTATGTTTTCCTTCAATAATCTTTTTAACAAGGTCCTCAATATTATCCTTCGTTGGTTCAGATAGACTCCTTACAGCGGCTTCAACTGAATCAGCTAACATTACAATTGCTGCTTCCTTTGATTTAGGTGTAGGACCTTTATATTTAAAATCATTAGGATCAACATCTTTTATTTCATCATTTTCATTCATTGCTTTATGATAAAAATATTTTACTAGTGTATCACCATGATGCTGCTCAATAATATCAATTATGTCCTTAGGAATCTTATGTTCATGTGCAAGCTTGACTCCATCTTGCACATGACTTCGGATTATATTAGAGCTTAGATAAGGAGAAATCTTATCATGGGGATTATCTGATGTTAATTGATTTTCCTTAAAGAAATAGGGTCTTTTTAGTTTCCCTATATCATGATAATATGATCCTACCCTAGCTAACAAGCTGTTACAACCTATAGATTGTGCAGCAGCTTCACTTAGATTTCCAACGATTATACTGTGATGATATGTTCCCGGTGCTTCAACTAACAATCTCTTAAGAATAGGGTGATTTGGATTGGATAATTCCAAAAGCTTTATTGGAGTTAGGATGTTAAAGATATATTCCCATAAAGGCAATGAGCCTATTGTTAGTATTGAACAAAACACACCATTTAGTATACCATAAAAACCATTTATTAGAATATCTTTTGCACCAAATCCTTTAATTAAACCAAAGCCTAAGATAAGTATCAAGTTTGTTAAGCTAACTACCAGGCCGGATACAAAAATTCCTGACCTTTGGTGGGTATTGGATGAACTAATAGCTGCAACCGTTCCAGCAGTCAATAATATTACAAATACTATAAGACTATTATTTGTTGCTAATGTGATCAATATTGATAAAAATATGTTTATAACAATCGCCACAATTGGATTGATAAGTATTCCAATCAACATTGAAGAAGATGCAATCGGTATTAGATAGCTTGATATGCTATCTAAAGGCTTAGATAAAACAAAAGCCATCAAAAATATTAAAGCAATCAGGTATAGATTCGAAATCTTGTTTATTAGATCATTATTAAAGAAGTATATATAAGAAACAAGAATCAACTCAAGGAGCATAATAATAATAACTACTCCTAGTAATGGTTTTACATCCTTGCTATTCTCTTTATGGATAAGCCCTGCATCCGCTAAAAATTTATAGTGTTTTTCCGTTATTTCCTCTCCCTCACCTACAATAATTTGACCCTTATGGATAAAAACCTTATCTACTTTTTTTATTGCATCATTAATTTTTTCCTGTGTTAATTTTTTGTCTAAATAAATATTTTCTTTAATTGAATTATTTACTATTTTTATTCCTATAGCATTTAGTTTTTCTGGCATTCCTTCTAAAGCCATAAAGTACTCTTGGATTTTTTCTTTCTTATTGTCTAACTCTTGTTTTTTTATACCTGTTGTCATCACTTGTACAATAAAATCATGGGTATATCCTTCGAAATTTTTTAGAGTGTCTTCCTTTGAGTCTAGTAATATACCAAGATCACGCTTGCTAAGATCAAATTCGTTGTATTTGTCTAATGACTCAACAAATTCATCATAGCTACCCCTTGTTTCATCATGTACTTCCTTTAATTCATATAAATTCTTAAAGAATGTTTCTATCCTATTCTTTATATTTATTTGTATTGTTGGATCAACTTCTTCCTTAGGTTCTACTGCCTGAATTGCTTTTTCTATTGCCTTGGCAGTGGCTTCCTTATCCTCAATATCTTGAGGTGCTTTGATATCAGCCGGTGCAAGTTCCCCCACCTTCAAGTCATATTTCTTTGGTGAAACCGTAGTGTAAAAGCTCGAGAATATAATTACAAAAAATAATAGAGATAGAATTACAACATTAAGTGTTTTGTTCTTAGCAATTTTATTTTCAAAGATCTTTCTTAAAAGCCTGTCCAAACTTTGTAGAAAAGCCACAAAGCTTCCCCCCTCTTTTAACAACAAAGGCGCCAAATCGTACTTGCTAGGTTGAGTTTCGATTCTAGATTAATTCTTTTTAGCATTGATTACGCTTTAATGCCTAGTTTATACTGCATCTAAATTTTATTTATGACCCTATATATATATTATAACTCAAAAAAGCCTTCTCTAGAAACCCCACAAAAAATTTATTTGCTTCATATTCTCATAGTATATTTAAAAATGAACAAATAAATATAATTTTTATGTCACATATATACACGCATTACTATATTAAAAGACTTAAAAATGAGGGACTAAGAGTCCCCCCTTCTCTATTTCCTCTTTTTATTTGTTTTATTACCGAATGCATCATAGGCCTTTATTATTTTTTGTACTAGGCCATGTCTTACCACATCTTTATCTGAAAGGTGTATAAAATCAATGCCATTTATTCCTTTCAAAACCTGCATAGCATGTTCTAGACCTGATTGTTTTCCCTTAGGTAAGTCAATCTGCGTAATATCTCCATTGATAACAGCCTTTGAACCAATACCAATTCTAGTTAAAAACATCTTCATCTGAGCCCTCGTAGTATTCTGCGCCTCATCCAAAATGATAAAAGAATCATCAAGGGTTCTACCTCTCATATATGCCAAGGGTGCAACCTCAATCATTCCTCTTTCTTTATATTTCAAATAAGTCTCCCCGCCTAGAATATCATAGAGTGCATCGTATAGCGGTCTAAGATATGGATCTACCTTCATTTGAAGATCTCCTGGTAAAAATCCAAGGCTTTCTCCAGCCTCAACGGCTGGTCTAGTTAAAATTATTCTATTCACTTCTTTATTTTTAAAGGCTTTTACAGCCATAGCTACTGCCAAATAACTTTTCCCTGTTCCAGCAGGGCCTACTCCAAACACAACATCCCTCTTCTTGATTGCCTCAATATATTTCTTTTGTCCTAGGGTTTTAGGTTTAATCTGTTTTCCCCTCGCAGTTATGCAAACAATGTCACCAAGTATTTCATCAATTTTATCGCCTTCGCCGTTGTTAAATAGGCCTATTGTATACATTATCTTTTGCTTATCTAAGCTTTCGCCTGTTTTTATTATCTCGATCATCTTCCTTAGTACTTTACTTGCCGATTGTATTTTTGATTCATCCCCAAGAATTATTAAATCACCATTTCTCGATACAACGTGAACATCATACTTTTCTTCAATTATTTTAATATTTTCATCTAGATTCCCAAATAGTTCATCTAAAAAATTTATATTTTCAATTTTTATCCTTATTTCGTTTTGCTCCTGCAATATTACTCCTCCTCATGTATACTAAATATTTTTTCCATACCTATTGATTCTAATACCTCTACTATTAAATGGCCCTTAATTACACTTCCTTGTTTCTTATAATCAATTGACCGTTTAATTATTTTTCCATGCTCTGGTATATCCTTTATTAAGTTCACTAGCAGAAAATCTTTTAAAGCTTTTTTTATAACATCCTCAGGAACTTTTTTCTTTTGTTCAACTATTTCAAAATACTGCTCAATAACAATTTCTACAGGAAACTTAATATTCCTCCATTTTGTTAGACTTTTATTTTTTACTTCAACTACATATTTATCAAAGGGGACCCCACCTTTAGAAATCGTAAATGAGGTATCACCGATCTTAAAAATTCTTCTGGTAAACTTCCTACCGGTCTTTATTTTTTTCACTTTGAAGATCGGCATTACTTTAGACTTTTCATAATATGTTCTAGCATATACCTCCCCCAGTGAATGAACAAAACGCGGTGGCATTCCTTCTCTTTTTATTTTGCCATCAATCAATATCTGATTTTGCTTTACTATATCTCCTTTTTTTACTGCAGCATCACCATTTTTTGCAACTATTTTTTCGATTATGCCATCCTTTTTTGCAACGATATGACATGGTGTATCCTTTTGAACCTTCTCCGGTTGTTCATCCTTCTCTACTACCTCGATTCTAATCTTTGTCCCTTTAACCTCTACACCTACCCAAGCCAGTTTATCATGGCTAATAAGTAAGCTATCCTTTATCTCCGAAGTATTTAGTGTGTATTTAAATACACCTGATTTAACTCCTATACTTTCTAAGGACTTAAGTAGTTCTCTCTTTGATATATTATTATTACCTTGAATTTCTACATCCCATACAAAAGAGGTGAAACCAATAATTAATAATAGACATAACCCTAGGCCTACTGCAACTATCTTTCTCCTCTTTAACTTGAAAACGAAAAAGGGAAAGCCTATCTTCGCCTTTATTTTTGATCTGCATCCAGTCTTTTTTACTATTCTAATAAGTTCTTTATATCCCCTGCCCCCTACTTTTCCTTCGATAGTAGTGTAATTTATTCTACGAATATCCCATAGATAGATTCCATTTTCAATGGCTAAATTTAATGTTCTTTCTAAGTTAAGCCCTTCAAGTTTAAAGAGAACATATCCTCTAAAAAAATTCCATATTTTTACAATCAACAACTTATAACACCCCTCACCTACCTAAAAAAATCAATAGATGCTATTTTCCCAGAAATAATAATTTCTTCAGTCACTATAGTCTTTATAACCAGGTCCATACCAGACACCTTAAGAATGCCATCCTTAATCTTAATCCGAATATTATCATCAGAATACTCTACAATGCCCTTGTGATTTTCAATGTTTACTTGTAAGTTTCCTATAAAAGTTACTTTAGGTAAATCCAATAGAATATCCTTAGGTATTTCCAAAGCTTCAGAAATATTTGCCTTTATGTTATTCATTCTTCCTTCCTTCATCTTGCTATCCCCCCAAGCGTAAAGCCCTTTTGCTATATTGAGATTCTGTCCCAGCTAGATTCCTATAATTAATTGTATGCCTACATAGATATCTCTATTACTTGTATTAAAACTATAGTTTGAGATAAAAAAATAAGAGGCTGTCTCATATAAACATCTCTTGAGCTTGACCCCTACAAAAGTGCCTCCTAACGACGAATTGCTCCGTTATGCTGAGACTTTTGATGTGTATTTTTGCTATATTAGTAATGCACTCGAACAAGCCAAAACTTAATACCTTTATTACTCCACCCTAGATCCCATGGAACTTTATATCGATCTGAGTTATGGCTATGAACGTAGGCATATCCCCTTGAGTCTGCTCCAGAAACTACGGAAATATGTGTCACCTTTCCATTCTTTTCATAGGCTATGAAGTCACCCGGAAGTAATTTATATGCAGCTTTATATACCTTTTCGTAGCTTCCATAGGCTAGCTTAGAAGCTCTATTACTATAGAGCATATAGTTTTTAAATCCCTGTGCATTGACCCATGCCTTGGTCGCACCTCTACCATATTTCCATGAGTGTGTCATTCTAAATTTGCCACCCTCATATAAAATTTGTGAAGCAAAATTTGCGCAATCACCACCAAGAGGGTTGTAATTTTTATACTTCTTATTATATTTCAATCCGTACTCTTCATCGGATGCAGCACCACAATACCTATCTGCATATTCCATTGCCTTCAATCTTCTTTCATTAGTTACTTTATAGTCACTTTTATTTTGACTTAAAATATATTCTGTGATTTCATCACTTTTCATTCCGTTAATATGCAATGAATCAGCAAATGGGTCTGTATACCATTCACGGGAGATTTTCCACACACCATCAACTTTTTTTATATCAATAGAATGGTATGTACCTATTCTAAACATATTTCTTTTTTGAAATTGATTATTATAATAATACCAATACTCTGTAGACGCCGTAAAATTAACCCTATACCCATTTTCTCTTTCCTTTTTGCTTGTAACCTTTATTAGACTCTTAACATCGTACATCTTAACGCCCTGTTTAGTAGACCATTTTTCTATATATTTTAGCTTTTTCTTTTCATGCTCATAAGCCCAAACCCCATACTTATGGCTTCTATCGTATAATGAGGCAACAGTATCAATATCTCCTTCTATTAATGCATTATTTCTTAAATCGAAATAGTCCTTTATTATTAACTCTACCTCATCACCGCCTGGATTGAAAGTTTCTATAATTGATGAACCCCAGATACCATAAGTTAGTAGTAAAATAGCAATCAAGAACACTACTCCAACTAAAAAAAGAAGGAACTTCTTTCTGGACACAACTATTATCATAAGCTTCCTCCTTAAGGTTATTCATAAAATTATATGTAGTTTGCTTTTAAAATAGACTTATTTACGCAATAAAAAATGCTGTATAGAAAATAAAAAAGGGCTTACTCATAAAGATATCTTACGAGTTCAGCCCCGGACTGTTTCAAAATGAATGAAGTTCAAGGTTTTGAAATCTAGGCGGTTTGGCTAGTACTAACATACGTGCCAAGTCGTCTGAATTTTAAATAACGCAGAAATTCATCATTATGATACACCTCTTTTGGTCAGATTTTCTTTGAGAAATGGCCAAAATAAAAAAACTGCCTATATAAAATATAGACAGTTTATCTTTATAATAATTCTTTAACTGCTTTTGAAACCAATTTGCCATCTGCTTTTCCTTTAAACTTAGGCATTAAAGCACCCATAACCTTTCCCATAGCCTTAGGACCCTGAGCTCCTAATTCTTCTATGGTGGCTTTTACAATTTCTCTTATTTCTTCTTCTGTAAGCTGCTTTGGAAGGTAACCTAAAAGAACATCAATTTCTTTTTGGGCCTCTTCTACCAAGTCTTGACGGTTGCCTTTTTCAAATTCTACAATGGCATCCCTTCTTTGCTTTAACTGTTTCGAGATTATTTCCATGATTCCTTCTTCATCAATATCAGTTCTATTATCGACTTCAAATTGTTTGATAGAAGCTCTTATCAAAGTAATAACGGATTTTTTAATCTTATCCTTCTCTTTCATAGCAACTTTCAGATCTTGCATAAATTTATCTTTGAGGGACATACTCTCACCTCTTTAAAATCCTCTTAGAATTTTTTAGTCTTTTTTCTCTTTGCAGCTTCCGCTTTCTTTTTACGTTTTACACTTGGCTTTTCGTAATGTCTTCTTTTCTTAACCTCAGACATAACTCCAGATTTAGAGCATTCTTTTTTAAATCTTCTAAGTGCTTGATCTAATGATTCATTATCTCTTACTTTTACCTTTGACATCTAAATTTCCCCCCCTCCTCTGATATAGTACAGTGTTGCTGTGTCTATAGCCTTTTCACACTATAGATCACAGAGGAGTACTCGTGTACTAAGCTATTATACATTAATATCATAAATATTTCAACATATTTTGAATAAGGTTTAACCATATTATTCATTTAATGTTTGAAATTATTCATACAACTTTATTTTACAGTATAGAGTTGATATAGCAAAGCTTAATTTATGCATATACAAATACTCTACTATTTTGGGAGTTTTGGATATGTATAAATTAATAGTTTTACTTGAATCTCTATATCTTTATCAAATCTTATAACAAGCATCAATTACCATAGTAGTATTTAATAAACACCTTATAAACAGAAAGTTTTAGTAGAGTTTTAGATTACCTTTAGATAATCTGAGTCTAGCCTGGAGGCCATTGCATTTGTCTTCCACCAATCAAGTGGAAGTGTAAATGATTTACTGTCTGACCGCCTAAATCACCACAATTATTAACTACTCTGTAGCCATCATCAGCTATCTTAAGTTTCTTTGCGACTTCTTTTATCTTAAGAAATATCTCTCCTACTAAATCTATATGTTCGTTATTTAAAAAGTTTACAGATTCTATGTGTTTTTTTGGAATAAATAATATGTGAGTTGGTGCAGCAGGAGTAATATCCTTAAATGCTAGTATTTTATCATCTTCATATACTATTTCTGATGGAATCTCTTTATTTACTATTTTACAGAAAATACAGTCCATGTTTAGCACCTCCTTCACTGCTTTATATACTTCAACAGGAAATTACAAATTCCTGCTACTACTTAGAAAATTTTGCTAATAAAGTATCGGCATAAACATACCTTAAGTTGAATTTTTTTCTTTTTAAGACTCAATTATAGATAAACTATATATAATACGATAGACATCTTACATTCTGGTGATTTAACAACCAGCGTTTTTGGGGATGTTAAATCACCAGAATGTAATAGATTTTTCGTAACTTATATACATTAATACTTAAAATATACTTCAAAGAAAATAATGAATGCTTCTACATTTTTTCTTTGAAATTTATTAAACCATAAAGTTATTTGTCTTTATTTCACCCATCATTATATCTGTATCTAATTTCGTAATCTTTGTTCTAACTATTTTTCCTATATGATTTTCTTCGCCTAGTGTAGCAACCCTAATATAATTTTCTGTTAAACCCTCAATCATATTATTGTCATTTCCATAATAATTTTCAAACAGCACGTCCAATTCTTTGTCAATGAACTTACTTCTATATGAATCCATTAGTTCGTTACCTAGTTTTATCATTTTCCCACTTCTGATATTTTTAATATCCCCAGGAACCTGATCTACAAATTTAGCAGCTGGTGTTCCCTTTCTAGGTGAATACTTAAAAACATGAATTTGGCTAAATGCCATTTCCCGGGCAAAATTTAACGTATTATTGAACTCCTCTTCACTTTCACCTGGAAAACCAACAATAATATCAGTAGTAATCGCTATATTTGGTATTTCTCTTCTTAAGCTTTCCACTATCTTTCTATACCCAGCAGTATCATATTTTCTATTCATTCTTTTCAAAGTTTCATCTGCCCCACTTTGTAAAGAAAGATGCAAGTGTTCACAAAACTTTGGAAGTGTCTGTATCTCACTTATAAAATCATCACTCAATAAATTTGGCTCTACAGAGCTTAATCGTATTCTCTCAATGTCCTCTACTTTATGTACCTCCCTTATTACATCTATAAGAGAAACACCCTCTATATCTTTTCCATAGGATGCTATGTGGATACCAGTTAGAACTATCTCCTTAAATCCGTTGTCTGACAGCCTTTTTACCTCAGATATTATATTTTCTAGCTTCCTACTTCTTATTGGTCCTCTAGCATAGGGTATTATACAATATGAGCAATATTGATTACAACCCTCTTGAATCTTTAAAAATGCTCTGGTTTTACCCATAACTTTCTCTATAGATAACTCCTCAAATTCTTTAACTTCCATAATATTATCTACACAATTGATCTTCTCATTCATTTTTATGGATTCAACTAACTCAGCGATCTTATTTCGCTCGTTAGTACCAATCACTAGGTTTACACCTTCAATATTCATAACCTCTTCAGATGCTGTTTGAGCATAGCAACCGACAACTACTATTATTGAGTCAGGATTCTTTTTCTTTGACCTTCTAATAAATTGTCTTGATTTTCTATCTCCTAAGTTCGTTACCGTACAAGTATTAATAACATATACATCTGCTACTTCGTTATTATCGACTACTTCATAGCCTTTTCTATCAAAAATCTCTATCATAGCCTCAGTATCATATTGATTGACCTTGCACCCCAAAGTATAAAAAGCTACTCTTTTCACTTAATTACCTCCTAGGTCTCCTAATTCGTACATAACTATACTAGCAGTCACCAGCCCTGCCGTTTCAGTTCTAAGTATTCTTGGCCCTAGACTAACAGGTTTGCATCCCCACTCTTTAGCCGTTAAAACCTCTTCACTTGTAAAGCCACCTTCCGGTCCAATAATTACACCGATTTTTTTTATATTTTCTCTACTGGTAATAGCTTCTCTTATACTGCTGTTTTTTTCTTCTTCATATGGCATAAGTACCATGTCAAAACCATTCAAAATATCTCTCAGGTTTGAAATTTCAACGACATTTTCAACTAAAGGTATTATACCCCTTTTACATTGCTTTGCAGCCTCACTGGCAATTTTCTGCCATCTTTCTATCTTCTTCGCTTCAGAGTTCCTATCCTTAATCTTAACAACACACCGCTCAGATGTAAAGGGTATTATTTTACTAACCCCTACTTCAACACCTTTTTGTATAATCAGATCCATCTTACTTCCCTTAGGTATTCCTTGAAACAAGGTTATTTCCACTGGCGCTTCGGTTTTAGATAGATTTTTTTCTAATATCTCACATACAACTTGCTTTTTATCCATACTAGAAATAGTTGCTCTATAATCAACTTTAGATTTATTGCATATTTCGATTTCATTCCCTAAGTTTAACCTAAGGACTTTAGTAATGTGTTTTATGTCTTCTATCTCATCTATTACTATTTCTTGCTGATCCTCTAAAATATTTTCTTTATTTACAAAAAATCTATTCATTCTTATCCCCTGCTTTTTCAGATACTATCGCGGCCCATTCTCCTAATCTTTCGATCGTTATTACCGTAAGTCCATTTTTCTCTAACTCCTGGACTACTTCATCAACTTTATCTAATATAATACCTGAGGCTATGAATTTTGATTCAGCTTTCATGAATTTACTGATATCCTTTGATAGAAGGTTTATAATTTCAGCAATAATATTAGCAACCACAATATCAGCTTTGCCATCAATAACATCCATTAGATTTCCATGCTTTATATTAACAATATCCTCTACTGAATTTAATTCTACATTAGATTTAGAGACTTTATAAGCTACTTCATCAATGTCTACTCCAGTTACTTCCTTTGCTCCGAGCTTAGCAGCTACTATAGAGAGAATTCCACTACCACACCCAATATCATAAACGGTACTCTCATCCTTTACATAGGTCTCTAATAATCTAGTACACATCGTTGTAGTTTCATGAGTACCTGTCCCAAAAGCCATTCCAGGATCTAATTCAACAATTTTTTCACCTTTATCAGGCGTGTATTCTTCCCACGTTGGCTTTACAACAATCCTTTGACCAATTTTTTTAGGCTTATAATATTTTTTCCAAGAATTTGCCCAATCCTCTTCATAAACCTCTGTGGTAGTTATCTGGTCAATTTCCTTCTCATCGTTTGCCGTATCAAGATTATGTACATTTTGCTTGATAAATTCAACTTTCCCTTGGAAATCTTCACTTTCTGGAAGATACCCCTTTACAACAGCGCTTTCATGGTCAATGTTCAGTGAATTTATATCAAAATAGTCCCAGTTAGTTTCTTCCTTCATGTTGATAATTATGTCTTTTAGATCTTCAATGACTACTCCACCGACACCTACATCATAAAGAATATCGCATATTTCATCTACTCTTTCACTTGTTGTTTTAATTTTAACTTCATACCATTTCATTTTTTACCCTCCATAGCAAGCTTTTTCAAAGTTTATTATACCCGAAGGATTAGCGTATTACAAAGATATTTTAGAAATAATAAGGGGCTGTCTCATAAAACTATCTTATGAGCTCAGCCCCGGGGTGTTTCAGAATGAATGAAGTTCAAGGTTTTTAAAGTCCATCGGTTTTGCTAGTTGTATAGAGTTCTTAGTAAAACTCAATTTATACAGGTACAAATACTCAGTGATCTTAAGAGTTTTGGACCTGTATAAGTTGAAGTCTTTACTAGAACCTCTATAGTGTACGTACCAAGTCGGTGAACTTTCAAATATAGAGAGTTCCTAGTAAAATCTAATTTATACATATATAAATACTCAGCTTTTCTGGTAGTCTTGAAAATATATAAGTTAAGGTCTTTACTGGAATCTCTATCATACAGAAATTCGGCATTCAGCGACATTCCCTATATCCCAAAAACGTCTTTTACCTTATCAAAGAAAGATTTTCTTTGTTCATGAACATCTTCTCCCATTACTTCGGCAAATTTCCTTAGTATATCTTTTTGCTCGTCATTTAATCTCTTAGGAGTCTCAACCATTACCTTAACGTATTGATCTCCTCTTCCATTTCCATTCAGAACATGAACGCCCTTACCCTTTAGTCTAAAGACTGTACCGCTTTGTGTACCCTCAGCAATGTTATATTTTACTCTTCCATCGAGGGTTGGAACCACTATTTCATCTCCCAATGCAGCTTGAATAAATGTAATAGGCATTTCGCATATAATGTCATAGCCATCTCTTTTGAATATTTGATGCGGAAGCATTCTAAGTACAATATATAAGTCCCCAGGAGGTCCTCCTTTGATTCCAGGCTCTCCTTCTCCTCTAAGGGTTATAACTGAGTTACTATCTACTCCAGCTGGGATTTTCACATTTATTTTTTGTTTTTTCTAATCTTACCTTGTCCGTTACATTTCTCACATGGAGATTCAATTATTACGCCATCACCATGACAGGTATCACAGGTCCTAACATTTACAAATGAACCCAAAGGTGTTCTTTGAGTATATCTTACTTCACCAGTACCGCCACACTTATGGCAGGTTCTTTTACCTGCTCCTGACTGAGCGCCGGTTCCATTACATTTTTCACATTCTTCATGTCTGGAAACTTCGATCTCTTTTTCCGCTCCAAAAGCCGCTTCTCCAAAGGTTAGACTAATCTGAACCTTTATGTCTGGTCCTTTTTGTGGTCTATTTCTTCTTCTACCTGATGAGAATCCTCCACCACCACTACTACCAAACATGTCGAAAATATCACCAAATATGTCTTCAAACCCACCAAAGCCTGAGAAACCTCCGCTTCCACCAAAGCCGCCTTGGCCATTTCCATTTACTCCTGCATGCCCGAACTGATCGTACATACTTCTCTTTTCTTTGTTACTTAAAACTTCATAGGCCTCATTTAATTCTTTGAACTTCTGTTCAGCTTCTTCATTATCTGGGTTTCTATCGGGATGGTACTTCATAGCAAGCTTTCTAAAAGCCTTTTTTACTGTCGCATCATCGGCACCCTTATCAACACCTAATATTTCATAATAATCTCTCTTACTCACTTCTTTACCGCCTTTCTTTTATGGTTGGTGAGTATTTATAGAGTTTCAAGCAACAAGCTCCAAGTTTCAAGAAAAAACGCTTAAAAAGTAAATACTATAGGGTCTTCTAATTCTTGAATGCTTTTCACTGTACTTTTATTTCTATATCACTAAAGCTATTATATCTTAAAGCAGTCTATTTTTACAACCATAAGGCACCCAAAAGGGTGCCTTAGATTCTAGTAGACAAAGTCATCAAGATGACAAGTTGCTCAATGCATCTATCTTATTTGTCATCATCTACAACTTCATAATCTGCATCAACAACATCATCATTAGCTTGTTCTGTAGCTTGTTCTGTCTGCTCTCCTGGATTTGCTGCATCTCCTTGAGCTCCAGCATCTTGATACATCTTTTGAGCTAAAGCATGGAACGCAGTTGTAAGCTCTTCAGATGCTTTATTAATTTCTTCTGTATTATCTGATTCTAACGATTTCTTTAAAGCTTCTAGTTTTTCTTCGATCAGTGCTTTTTCTTCTGGAGAAGCCTTGTCGCCATGTTCTTTTAAAGCTTTTTCAGTTTCATATAATAATGAGTCAGCTTTATTTTTAGCTTCAATAGCTTCTTTCTTGCTCTTATCTTCTTCAGCAAACTTTTCAGCTTCCTTAACCTTTTTCTCGATTTCGTCATCTGAAAGGTTGGTAGATGCTGTAATTGTTATATTCTGCTCAGTTCCAGTTCCAAGGTCCTTAGCAGATACATGAGCAATACCGTTTGCATCTATATCAAATGTAACCTCAACTTGAGGAATTCCTCTTGGAGCCGGTGGAATACCTGTAAGTTGGAATCTACCAAGAGTTGTATTGTCCCCAGCCATTTGTCTCTCACCTTGAAGAACGTGGATGTCAACAGCTGTTTGGTTATCTGCTGCAGTAGAAAATATCTGGCTCTTCTTAGAAGGTATAGTTGTATTTCTTTCAATAAGCTTAGTAAATACTCCACCTAAAGTTTCTATACCTAATGATAATGGAGTCACATCTAGTAATAATAAGTCTTTTACTTCACCCGTTAATACACCAGCTTGAATAGCTGCTCCAACCGCCACACATTCATCAGGGTTTACTCCCTTGTATGGATCTTGATTGATAATATTCTTAATTGCTTTTTGCACAGCCGGTATTCTTGTAGAACCACCAACTAATATAACTCTATCAACTTCTGCAGATGACAGGCCTGCATCCTTTAATGCCTTTCTCGTTGGCTCTAAAGTTGCATCTACAAGATGAGCAGCTAATTGCTCAAATTTAGCTCTTGTTAAGTCGATATTTAAGTGAAGTGGTCCTGCTGCTGAAGCTGTAATAAAAGGTAAATTAACATTTGTTGTTTGAACTGATGATAATTCCTTTTTAGCTTTTTCAGCTGCATCTTTTAATCTTTGTAGAGACATATTATCATTACGTAAGTCAACTCCATGTTCCTTTCTAAACTCTTCAGCTAGAAAATTAATTACAACTTCATCAAAGTCATCTCCACCTAGATGATTGCTACCGTTTGTAGCTAAAACCTCGAATACGCCATCTCCTAGCTCTAATATTGATACGTCGAAGGTTCCACCACCTAAGTCAAATACTAATATTTTTTGACTTTCTGTTTCTTTATCTATACCGTATGCTAAAGAAGCAGCAGTAGGCTCGTTGATGATTCTTCTAACGTTTAAACCCGCTATTTTACCTGCATCCTTAGTAGCCTGTCTTTGACTATCAGTGAAATATGCTGGAACTGTAATAACAGCATCTGTAATAGTTTCTCCAAGATAGCTCTCTGCATCAGTCTTTAATTTCATAAGTATCATAGCAGAAATATCTTGAGGAGAATAGTCTTTATCGTCTATTTTCACGCCAAAATCTGTTCCCATATGTCTTTTAATTGAAGCGATTGTTCTATCTGGATTTGTTATAGCCTGTCTTTTAGCAGTTTCACCAACTAATCTTTCTCCATTCTTTGCAAACGCAACAATTGAAGGTGTAGTTCTATTCCCCTCAGCATTTGGAATTACTACTGGTTCCCCTCCTTCTAAAACTGAAATGCATGAGTTTGTAGTACCTAAATCAATTCCTATTACCTTTCCCATGTTATTTCCTCCTTACAAAAAAGTATAATAATAATTTTTTGAATTTTATTTGTAGTCATTTCCTAAGAGAAATCCTATTTTAGATATCAAACTTCAAGTCATGAACTTAATCTATGTATTTCACTAAAATAATGAAAGTTTCTACATATTTCATTGGGATACTTTATATATTGAAGTTACATATCTTTATGGATTCCATTTATAAATCTGCATTTTGATTTTCTAAGCAATCTAGACTTCAAGGTGACTGAGGAAATCAAAATGTAAAGAACTTATTGTAATTCATTCAAACTATTTTGATACCTTTACCATACTAGGTCTTATAACTTTAGAATTTAATGTATACCCTTTTTGGAAGACCTCTGTAATAATATTTGCTTCCACATCCCCGCACTCATCCTGCATTACAGCATGGTGAAGATTTGGATCAAATTCCTTTTCTATAGCTTCTATTTCTTCAACTCCATGTTTTCCAAGAACATCTACAAACTGCTTGAATATCAGTTGAATTCCATCTAAAAGACCGTCTGATTCTTCATTATTGTTCCCAGTTGCCTGTAGAGCTCTCTCGAAATTATCAATTACAGGTAAAATATCATTTACTATCTTTTCACTTCCAAATTTAAAAATTTCACTCTTTTCTTTTTCAATTCTTCTTTTGTAATTTTGAAAATCTGCTGATAATCTTGTGAATCTAGTTTTGTACTCTTCAATTTCTTTGTCTGAAACTTCTGTCTCTTTTGATTCATTTTCTTCTTTTACTTGCTCTTCAATTTCATCCTTAGCTGCCTCAAGATTACTTTCTATTTCCTCATTCATTTCATCTTGATTGTTTAAATTCTTTTCATTAACTGTATTTTTCATAATACCACCCACCTGATCTAAATCTTAATTATTTTTTTCCTCTTAAAATCAAATTTATTCTAAGTATAGCTTTAGATATTTCTTCAGCTTTCTTTAACGCACTTATTTTAACATAAGCTGGGTCAAAAATCTCCTCTAATTCCATATCTTTTATATTTCCACTTTGAAAGTCTATTGAAAGAAACTTCTTTCCTTCTAACTTTGTAGTAGCTATTACTTTTTCTAAGATTTCTAAGGAATTAAATCCACTATTTTCAACCATCTGCAGAAAAGGCTTTTTTAGTGCCTCAATCACACAATCAAAGCCATACTTCTCCATTCCAACAATTTCTTCTCGATATTTTTCTAGTAAAGTGGAAATGTAAATCTCTAGAGCTCCACCCCCTGCAACAACTCCATCTTTAATTGCAAATTGAAGAGAAGCCGCAGCATCCTTGGCGATTCTTTCCTTTTCTCTAGTTATTTCACCCGTCGATGAAGAAATCATTACGGTTGCATAGGGCTTACCATGACCATCCCTAATTAATAGTTGTTCATTTTCAACATCATACTCTACTTCATTAGCCATACCACAATACTTATTTAAGTCTGCTGCACTCTTATGTAAAGAAGATTTCTTTAACATTTTACAACCACAATGTTTAGAAGCCTTCTCTATCTGGCTGTTTAAAACCTGATGGACAACACAAACATTTCCATCTAAAAGTATTTGTAGCGCTTCCTGATTGATACCTCTATCACATAATAGAAGATTAACCTTCATAAATACAATCTTTTCAGCCCATGATTTTATGGTCTCTACCTTTTCAAGATAATTAGTAAGTCCAGCTTCAGTTTTCAAAAGCTCATTCATATTTTCATCTACATCTAGAGAATCATCAAGCACCATAATTTTTGCGCTGTTTATTGTATTGTTTTCATAAAAGTGTAGCGGTTTCTTATCAATTATCACACCGCTAAACACTTTGTTCTTAGTTCCTTCCATAGCTTCAACACAATCACTTAGCCTAAAGCTATCGCTGCCAATCATTTCCCTGCCAACTAACTCTGCAGCTCTACAAATCAAATCCGAAATTTCTCCATCTTCTCTAGCTGAAATGTACGCCACCTTTGACATCAGATGAGAATTGTCATTTGATATGTTTACTTTTTCAGTTTCTATGATTTCTATAGCTTTGAAGATACCCTTTTTCATTCCTTGGATAATCTTATGTACAGGCACACCTAACTCAACCATTTTCTGGGCTGAATCTAGAAGTGCGCCAGTTAAAATAGTTAATGTTGTGGTCCCATCGCCTACCTCTTTTTCTTGACTCATAACAGCACTTATCAATAATCTAGCAGCGGGATGGGATGTATTTATTTGACTTAGTATTGTTACACCATCATTTGTAATAATAGCATTGCCATAGTCATCTACTATCATGCAGTCCATTCCTTGTGGCCCAAGGGTTCCCTTAACTGCACAAACAGTAGAATTTACTGCATTAATATTATTATTTAAAGCCGAAATCCTTGGCTCGCTACTTTCAAAATCATTTGCATTGCTTCTCATATTTTATCCTTTCACTACCCCAAAAGATTTTAAGGCAAAATATCCTTTATATTATCTGATAATGTTTTTGTCAGATAATTAATAACGCCCACTACTTTTGAATAGTCCATCCTAGTTGGTCCAATTACCCCAAGCTTACCAATTATTCTTCCATTCAATCTATAGGTTGCAGTTATAATACTACAATCCTTGATTTCATCGATCTCATTTTCGCACCCTATTTTTATGCATATGTCATCACTTGTATCATTTTTCAGAAGGTCGTACATTAGATCTTTCTTTTCAATAATAGAAATAAATCTTTTAGCCTTATTTATATCTGTATACTCTGGCAAACTAAATATATTTGTTATTCCATCTAAATAAATCTTATTGTTATCTAAGTCATTAAATGAATTGTTGAGTTTTGGAACTATTGCATCAAGCGTAGAACTATACTGAGTTAGTTCACCCTTAATCTTATCTATTAAATCGTCATCCAGATGATCTATTGTATGCCCCCTTAGGTTTTGCTGCAAAAGGTTTGAAACCTCATCTAAAGCATCCTGAGAAACATTTTCCATTCTCAGTATAATATTCTTAATGACTCCTGAATTTGACACCAATATCAAAAGAACTTTATCATTGTCCACCTGAACCAGTTTTATATTTTTCAGTTTACTTTTTCTAAACTGAGGAGATAAACCCACACAGGTTAAACTAGTTATCTGAGATAGTATACCAGATGTATTTTTAATTACATCATCAATTTCTACTATCTTTTCTAATAACAACTCACTTATTATTTTCTTTTGCTTCTTCTCGACCTCATACTTTCTCATTAAGCTATCTACATAAAGCCTATAAGCTAAATCAGACGGTATTCTACCTGCTGAAGTATGGGGTTGAACCAAGTAACCTAGTTCTTCAAGATCTGACATTTCGTTTCTTATTGTGGCAGAACTAATTCCCAAGTCATATTTTTTAGCAATAGTTCTTGAGCCAACTGGCTGAGCAGTGCCAATAAAATCATTAATTATTGCCTGTAATATTTTTAGTTTTCTATCAACTAAAGTCATACTACCACTCTCCATTGTTAGCACTCTCTCAAAGCGAGTGCTAAACATTCTTGACTTTAAATTAACACTTAATTTGATTTTTGTCAATAAGCTTTTTAAATTTTTTAACCTATATTAATATTTGTGTTTAAAACAAACCTTCTTATCAAGCTTATAAAAACTCGATAAAAACCTGATTTGAAACATCCATGCCATATCTTGTTAGTCTAATACGATTCTTTTCTTCATGCAATAGACCTAGCCGGGCTAATCTTTTTATCTTCTCGCCATACATATCATAAATAGAAATATTAAACCGGTTTTCAAACATATCTAAATCTAATCCCCTATTTAATCTCAGACCTAAAAATATTGTTTCTACTATTTCGTCCTTTTTCTCTTTATGCTCTTCATTTATCACAGCCAAATTATTTTCATTTATCAGCCTTATATATTCATTAATATTCTCCGTATTAGCATATCTACAAGATTCCATATAAGAGTGGGCTGATACCCCCAGTCCTAAGTATTCTTTGTTGTTCCAATATATCAAATTATGCTTACATTCATATTCCTGTTTTGAAAAATTTGATATCTCATACTGAACTATTCCATGTTCCTCAAGTGACTTGATTGCTAGATCATACATTTTTCTATCCTCTTCGTCGTCGGGTAAGTTTAGCTTGTTTTCATCTAACAATCTTTTAAAAGCTGTCCCTTCTTCAATCTTTAATGAATAGGCTGATATATGTTCCGGATTCAATTTCATTACTTCCTTAAGTGTATCTTCCCATTCTCTTAGATGTTGGCTTGGTAACCCATATATCAGATCAATATTAATATTTTTGAATCCTGCATCTCTAGCAGCACTATAATTATGAATAAAATCTTCTTTAGTGTGTATTCTCCCAATTTCCTTTAATATATCATTGTTAAAGCTTTGAAGTCCCATGCTTAATCGGTTAATTCCTATATCATTATATTTATTAAGTTTATCTTTTGTTAAAGTTCCCGGATTCGATTCTATAGTAAACTCAACATTTTTCGCTATATTAAAGTTTTTGAAAAGTTCTTTTACAATTTCATCTATCTTTTCTATGTCTAATATTGAAGGTGTTCCTCCACCAATGAATATTGTTTCTACTCTGTAATCCGATAATCTATGACTATGCATATTTATTTCCTTTTTAAGAGCTTCAACATACAAGTCAATAGTTTCATTGCTTTGTCTGTCGGAAATAAAATCACAGTATTTGCACTTTTGGATACAGAATGGTATATGTAGATATAATCCTATTTCCTTCATAATAACACTCCTATAGGACAAAAGTCACTTTGTCAGTTATAAGTCTTAAATAATAAGTTAGTCACCCAAAAAGGGTGACTAACGTTTTTTATAACATATAGGAAATTATAAACTTTTCGAGGTTTTGAGCAAATATAATTTCCGTTATGTGTTTCAAAAAAGTCAACATTGATAATCATTATAAAAGACTTTTTTAATTTTCGTCATATTTCAACACTGATAAAAATGCCTCCTGTGGAACTTCAACACTTCCCAGCTGTCTCATTTTCTTCTTACCTTCTTTTTGTTTTTCTAGAAGTTTTTTCTTTCTAGAGATGTCTCCACCATAACATTTAGCTAAAACATCCTTTCTCAAGGCTTTTATGGTTTCACGAGCAATTACTTTATTACCTATTGAAGCCTGAATTGGTATAGCAAACATATGTCTCGGAATCACTTCTCTAAGTCTCTCACAAATTATTCTACCTCTAGAGTACGCCTTGCTTTCATGCACTATAAGAGAAAATGCATCAATAACTTCCTTATTTAATAATATGTCTAGTTTTGCTAGATCAGATTTAACATACTCTTTAAATTCATAATCTAATGATCCATAGCCCTTTGTTTTAGATTTTAAGGCATCAAAGAAGTCATATATAACTTCATTGAGTGGAAGCTCATAGTTTAAGATAAGTCTTCTATCATCGATATATTCCATATTAATCATGTTACCTCTTCTATCTTGACAGAGTTCCATTACGTTTCCTACAAATTCAGTATTCACCATTATCTTCGCATCAACTATAGGTTCTTCCATATAGTCAATTTCACTTTGATCAGGTAGATTACTTGGATTTTGAATCATTAAGACCTCACCATTTGTTTTTGTAACCTTATAAATAACTCCAGGTGACGTTGTAATAATATCTAAATCAAATTCCCTGTCTAATCTTTGTTGGATTATTTCCATATGGAGTAAACCTAAGAACCCACATCTAAACCCAAATCCAAGGGCTACTGAAGTTTCAGGTTCAAATTCTAACGCAGCATCATTTAACTGTAATTTTTCTAAAGCATCTCTAATAGTTTCATAATTTTCACCTTCAACTGGATATAGTCCACAGTAAACCATAGGTGTGGCTTTTTTATATCCAGGCAAAGCCTCATCGCATGGGTTATCACCATTTGTTATTGTATCCCCAACTCTACAGTTCTTTACATCCTTAATACTTGCAGTTATATAACCAACGTCTCCGGCCTTAAGTTCACTTACAGGTCTTGGTCCCGGAGAGGATACTCCTACTTCAACAACTTCAAATGTCTTTCCAGAAGACATCATCATCATTTTATCTCCACGTTTTACCTTACCTTCTTTTATTCTTACATAGGCAACCGCTCCTTTATAACTGTCATAATAGGAGTCAAAAATAAGTGCCTTTAATGGAGCATCTTCATCCCCAATCGGCTCAGGAACATATTTTACAATCGCTTCTAAAACCTCTTCAATATTTATGCCATTCTTAGCTGATATAAGAGGAGCATAGTCTGCTTCTATTCCGATAACATCTTCAATTTCCTTTTTTACTTCATCAGGTCTTGCACTAGGCAAATCAATTTTATTTATAACCGGTAGAATTTCTAAATCTTGATTTACAGCTAAATATACATTAGCTAATGTTTGTGCCTCAACCCCTTGAGTTGCATCCACTACCAAAATAGCACCCTCACATGCTGCAAGACTACGGGACACTTCATATGTAAAATCTACGTGACCTGGAGTATCTATAAGATTCAATACATATTCTTCTCCATCTTTATTGTATACTAGTCTTGTAGCCTGAAGCTTAATAGTTATTCCTCTTTCTCTTTCTAAATCCATACTGTCTAATATCTGATCCTTCATCTCCCTCTCAGTAAGAAGACCAGTTTTTTCAATTAATCTATCTGCTAAGGTCGATTTTCCGTGATCTATATGTGCAATTATACAGAAATTTCGTATATTGTCTTGACGGTTCTTTGACATGAATATTTTTTCCTCCCTCATATACTCTTGAATAATCTTTAACAATTATAACATAATCCAAATTAGTAGTATAGAGCCCATATAGCAAAACTTAATTTATACATATCCAAATACTCGATTTTTCTGGGAGTTTTGGATATGTATAAATTAATAGTTTTACTTGAATCTCTATGCAGGAATAAAGTATTAAAGCTGAGTTTAACCCCAGCTTTATTCAATATACAACCTACAATATTAATCTGATAATGCTAAAACATATCTCCCACTAGTTTTGCAACAATTTTACCTTTATCCTCAGCAAATTCCTTTACTTTTTTTATTGCATAACTTGTTTTCTCCTTAGCACTTAGAATATATGCGTCGACTTTTTCTACGTTCACTAAATACCGATCTCCACAAAAGACAACTTCTACATTATCCTTATCTAGCCTGTTATAGCTAAAAAAGCATGGGTCTTCCATGGACATCATGCTGCGATTTGTCTCATCTACGATCTCTAAACCTATGTATAATAGCGTAAGTAACAAGATAAATGATACCATGCCAATAAAGAAACCTTTTATTCTTCTAACTCTATTTTGTTTTTTAGTTTTCATTTTTTCTACTCTATTCATTTTCCTCACCATTTATATTTTTGACACATGAAATTATTTTATTCCTCAAAATGTAAAATAAAAATTTACAACATCGATTCCCTCACTTTTCGGTCAGATTTTTCTCTTAAAAATAACCCAAATAAAAAAGGGCTGTCTCATAGAGATATCTCATGAGTTCAGCCCTGAGGTGTTTCAGAATGAGTGAAGTTCAAGGTTTTGAAATTCAGGCGGCTTGGCTAGTACTAATGTACGTGCCAAGTCGCCTGAACTTTCAAATAACGCAGAAATTCGCCATTCTGGGACACCTCCTTTAGGGACTTACAATACACTTTCGTAGTGCTTGATTTATTACCTCACCAATATATTTACTTGCTCTTTTTGACTCTTCTATCGTATTAGTATTGTTTCCTACCTCTAAGAGTGCATAATAATCACTCTTATACTGGTTGTATTTAAACTTCTTTAATATTATCGGCCTTGCTAAACCGGGATATAATTCATCACTAACAGCTTTAATATAATAGGCAAATTCCTTTAGCTCTTCGATGTTGTCGTTGCCTCCACCAAGAACTATTGCAAACCTAGCTACCTTTTCTCCATTTATCTCAACATAACTTCTTTTTCTCATTTCCTCGTACTCTTTAGTGTTTAACTCATCAACTTTATCAATACCATCTCTATGTATATCGAAAACTACCTTTAGAGTTGGATCCGATTTTAGATTTTTACTCAAAGTTTGCAGGGAACGTGTATATGAACCTTGATATGACGGATAATCATGAATAGTATCATCGTGAACTACTTTGAATCCACTATTCTTTAGATATCCAGTTATCTCCTCTCCAACCTTTACAACAGTATATTTCCTATTGAGTGAATGATAATTTCCAACGGTTTCTGGCCTATATGATTCCGTACCATGGGTATGGTACACAAATATCAAAGGATCCTCCATTGAATGTACAATCTTCATCGGTGATGGGACTGGAGTACTTACTATTTCTATTTCACTTGTCAATCCTTGCTTCTTATCATCATTAGTATCATTATTATTAGCATTTTCCTGATTACTACTATCATCGTCTATTACCGCTACATCATCCTCATATGGATTTTCTCCATCATTCATGATTGGTTGACTGTTATTTACATAACTTGGTTTGGCAATATATATCTCACTGGTATCATTGTCTTCGGTCTCTACACTCGCCTCTACACTGGTTTCTATATCATTCTCAACATCCTTTATCATGGATATCTGAGCTTTTATTAATGATTTTGGATTTTTGTAACTAACATCTACTGTTTTACTAAAGAAATCTTTAACTAATACTCCAGTGTCTTTCCCACCATTTTCTTTATAATTTATTTCAAGCATGGACATTGATTTGTTGATCACATGTATAAAGAAACTATCCTTTGTTTTACTTATTTGGC
>JMSU01000145.1_pt1 | contig 32223 bp, 30 predicted proteins | sample 179011 | NCBI WGS metagenome assembly JMSU01 (sample SAMN02769580, study PRJNA246767) | bioreactor metagenome | isolation source: Culture-1 Bioreactor ArsB derived from microbial biomass from the upper 2 cm... | place: Germany: Bremen | collected day 87 after inoculation
TTATCAAATCTTTTTTGTCTTGTCAATAACTTTTTTCGACATTTTTTTCGCTGCTGTTTTTTCAGCGACAAGATATATCTTACCATGAACTATATATAATGTCAAATGGTAAATTTATTCTTTTTTTAGTGTTTTCAAAAATAACTATATTCTCTCCTGTACAATTTCTCCATCTACAATCCTTAGGATTTTATCACCTAATAAATTTGCCTCTTCCTCATTATGGGTTACTAATATAGTAGGGATAGAACATTCTGCCTTTAATTTGATAAATTCATTATAAAGAATATCCCTTGTCTCCTTATCTAATGCTGAAAAGGGTTCATCTAGTAATAATATTTGGGGATTTGATAAAAATGCTCTTGCAAGAGCAACCCTCTGTTTTTCACCACCGGAAAGCTGATGGGGATATTTGTTCTTCAAATGCAGGATCTTAAACTTTTCCATTATTTCCTCTACAATATCCTTTTTTGCATCTTTATTTTTTAAAAAAAGCTTTTTATCGCTTTTTATGCCATACTTAATATTTTTGTATGCATTCATATGAGGAAAGAGCGCAAAGTTTTGAAAAACATAACCAACCTTCCTATCCTTTGTCAGTACATTTGTATCCTCTGATGAAGTGAAAATAGTTTTGTCATCGATTCTTATGCTCCCGTACTCAGGCACTGACAATCCCGATATACAATTTAATATGGTAGTCTTTCCAGACCCTGAACTACCTAGTAGCACGGCGACTTCATTAGAAATTTCAAACCTAGCAGATATACTAAATTCATTGTAATTTTTCTTTATATCAACCTTTAACATTTTTCTCTCCTAATTAATTCTATATAGTGTTTTTTCTTTAGTAGATAGTTTAAAGCCCACATAACAACAAAGCTAAATACCACCATTATAAGAACAAATTTATTTGCGGTAGCAGTATCTCCTGATTCCACAGCAAAATATATTGCTAAAGGAATGGTTTGGGTTTTTCCTGGAATATTTCCGGCAACAAAAAGCGTAGCTCCAAATTCCCCTAAGGCCCTGCAAAATGACAAAATTAGGCCACTTAAAATTCCAGTACTAGACAGTGGCACTAGAATAGTAAAAAACACCTTCATTTTTCCCGCTCCCAAGGTTTCTGCTGCATTTTTAAATACAGGGTCTATATTATTAAAAGAAGCCCTAATACTCTGATACATTAGGGGCAGAGTAACTACAACAGACGCAACAACAGCAGCTATCCAAGTAAATATTATCCTTACACCAAAGGTTTTATACAAAAAACTGCCAACAATACTGTTTTTACCCAAAGCTATTAGCAGAATATAGCCCACAATAGATGGAGGTAAAACAAGGGGAAGGGTAATAATAGATTCGAGTATTTCCTTCCCTTTAAAATCTTTATATGTCATGATATAAGCTAGTGTCATCCCAATTAATAGTGTGATAATTGTTGAAATAGTTGCTACCTTAAGAGATAGAATAATTGGCTGTAACATTTTTTCCTCCAATAGATCATTTGCTTCTATTACTTTAACATATTAAACCCATTATCAACAAAGATTCCCGAAGCCTCCTCGGCTTGTAAAAAACTAATAAAGTCCTCACACTTATCTTTATTTTTACTATCCTTTACTATAGCTAAGGGATATAGTATAGGAGAATGTAGTTCATCGAATATAGTTAAAGCAACAGAACCATTTTTCATTGCTTTTGTATCGGATTGATATACAATACCAGCATCAACATTTTCCGTATCGACATATGAAAGTACTTGTCTCACATTTTTCCCAAAAACTAATTTATCTTGAAGTCCTTCCCATAATTTCAAGTTAACTAAGGTTTCTTTAGCATATCTTCCTACTGGTGCAGTTTCAGGTGTACCTATACTTATATTAGTTATATATGGTTTTGTCAGATCTTCCATAGTCTTGATTTTATTTTTCATACCATTAGCAGCAATAACTACCAGTTTATTTTTTAATAGATCCTTTCTAGAATCATTTTCAATAAGCTCTTTTTTCTCTAAAGTATCCATTTGCTTTAAACCAGCTGAAATAAAAATATCGGCAGGCGCTCCTTCCTCAATCTGTTTTTGAAGAGTCCCTGAAGAAGCAAAGCTCAATTTGATGTCAACATTCTCATTTTGTTCTTTATAAAGTTCAGCTATCTCTGTTAAGGCATCACTTAAGCTTGATGCACCAAATATTATTAATTCCGTATTTTCAGTTGTATTTACATTCTGACAGCCTAAAAAAGTTATTAAGCAAATAACAACTAGAAATGAAAATATTATTTGTCTAGTATATTTTTTCATAAAACTTTTTCCTCACCATTCTGCATTTATATAATCTCGATACTTATCTTAATCGGTACTTTTAATATCTTTTAAATGTAGAAGGGTCCCTTCATTTTTAACTAATTGTATCTCTGCCATTATACTAAATGCAATTTCTTCCGGGGTTTCTCCTCCTAGATTGATTCCAACAGGGGCATATACTCTGTTTATTAATTCACTAGGGATTTCTGACTTAATTAGATTGTCTCTTACGTACTTTGTCTTATTTTTACTGCCTATCATCCCTATATATCTTGCATCACTTTCTATTATCGATCTTAAAGCGATCTCATCATACTTATGTCCTCTAGTCACTATAACTATATAGCAGTTATCACCTATCGGGTATTCCGATAATATTTTTTCAATATCACCTACTAATAATTCATCGGCATCTGGAAACCTTTCTTTATTGCAGAACTCTTCTCGATCTTCAATTATAATATTATAGAACCCTAGAATCCTGCTAAGCTCATATATCTTGAGAGCTATATGTCCGCCTCCAACAATTAGCAGCTTTTGTGGTGGGTTAAAAACTTTAATAAAAACATCTACTTCACCGCCACACTGCATATGCAAACTCCCCTCTTCATCATTCAGCTTAAAATGAAATGTTTGATCTTTACCACTCGCCATACATTTCTCAGCCCACTTAGTTGCTACTAACTCCAGTTTACCTCCTCCAATAGTTCCAAAAATAGTTCCGTCTTCTCTAATCCCCATCATAGAGCCTTCTTTTCTTGGAGATGATCCTTCTACCTTTGTTATAGTAGCTAATGCTACCTTTTTATTGTTTTTAACTTCGCAGGATATCATATCTAGTACTTTATATTCCAACTTTATCACACTCCATATTTAATCTAGGTTTAAATATAAAATAGCCTCTAAAACTGCTCCTCCTATTGCCCTAGCTTTATCGGATATAGTAAAACAATATTCCTTTTCTCCTCTAGGGTCAATATCTCCTATTTTAAGTCCCCTTTTAACCTTTAATTCATTTTTAATAAGGCCTCTTAAAACTCCATCGATAGTTGCCTTTACAGCTTCCTTATTAACATAGGCGACTACTTGTTCTTTTTTTACCATATCGCCGATTTCTAATAAGTTTTCTATTATACCATCACAGGGTGATCTTAAAACCCTTTCTTTACCATACCCTAATATTTCTCCAGGCACTCCTGTATCTGGCTTTGCACATCCTTCAAAAATCAATTTCCCCAAATCATGTCCACGGCTTGTTTCAATAACTATATCTACATCTACTCCCGCGCTAAATCCTGGACCAACACCTACTGTTATAGGTGCCATTTCTTTGTGAGTCCCTAAATTTCTTTTTGCTAATGTGGCATCAACTAATATCTTAGCTTCTATTTCATCCAAAATCTCACATTCTTTGTCAACAATAATTGGTATACACCCTTCATTCCATATTTGAAATATTTCCTCAGTTTTATAGGCTCTAATGGCTTTTACACCCTCAACTATGGCTTGTCCATCAAATATTGCATCTCCAAAGGAAACTGTTCTTCTAACCATAGTAGGTCTTTCAATCTCTAGAATCAATATTTTAAATCCAGATCTGAAAAGTTTGTGGGCAATACCTGTTGCGAGATCTCCACCGCCCCTTAATACAACTATACCGTCAAACATATACTTCATCTCCAATTAGTATATTCTTCCCATGTGTCTATATCTTTTCCAATAGTCTCATTGGTAAAGTCCACAATTTTTACATCATCAGGCCGTTTTTTAATAATACTTCTCCCACCCTTATCACCTTTTATATCTAGTAGTTCCCCTTTTAACTCTGAGGAAAAAATTACGGGATTACCTTTTTCTCCGTTGTATTCAGGTACTACTATTGGGTATTTTCCCTCATTAAAAACTCTAATCAGTCTATTAATAGTGGTCGCATTTAAAAAGGGCTGATCTCCAACAAAAAACATAAAAGCCCTTATTTCTGCTGGAGAATACTTCACACCTAACTTCATGGACTGGCTCTGTCCTAACTCAGCTCTATCGTTAAAAATAGTTTTCACACCATTTTTAATTCCAATTTCTTTAACACTTTCCTCACGATATACCATTATTACATTGTCAACTTCAGATTCTTTAATAGCTTTTATTACCCTTTCAATGACAGGACTCCCATTTAAATCAAGAACCAACTTATTTCTTTTCATTCTTTTTGAAAATCCAGAAGCCATTATAATTCCAGTAATCATTATTGTTCACTCCGTTTTAGACAAAGATGACTACGGTCACTTTGCTAGTTCTCAGTTCCAAGTTTTTCAATCATCTTTTAAAGTCTTTAGAAAAAAATCTTTTTCATCAATAGTATTTGCTGCTATAATTGCATCAGCTTTAAAACCATTTTTCTTAATTAATTCAATAATTTTTTTTGCTTTCTTTTGTTGTTCCTTATTATCAACTTTATTTAACAGTACATATTTTTTAGAGCTTAATGGTACATCCTTAAATAATCCTCTATCATTTTTGATTAGCTTATATATTTTTTCTTCGCTAATTATCTCTTCCAATTTACTGTCAGTTACCTTACAAAATAGTTTAGGTCTATGGACGTTTTCTTCGTTAATTCTCTTCCCAATGGAGTCTATTCCAATTACGCCTATGGTTTTATCTGTATTTTGTGGAACAACAGGCTCATGATCAGCTGGAGCCTTTATAGGTCTCCTCTTTGATCCATCAGCTTCAACTAAAATGTAATCAAATATTTTTTTTTGCTGAATTTCAGTTATTAGCTCCTTGCTTAAGCCTAGCAGTTTATTTTCCTTGGAAACCGCTCTGCCTATAACTGTAATAGTTCCAGAATCCATATTCTCTGAATCTTCAATAAATTCAACCGAATTATCAACTATTATTTTATCATAGATCTCCTTCTCTGGATAATATATCGCCGTTGATGTCGTAATTAATACTTTTTTGTCTAGTTTTTTTAGTTCTTTAGATAGTTTAAATATAGCAGTAGTTTTACCTCCACCACCTATAAAGCTTAAAAGTTCTTTTTGGGAAAGGTCTATATCAAATAATTCATGAAACTTCATCTTTCCACCTACTTACCAAATGGGCATACTGGATATCTACATACTTCACATCCTAGACAAAGGCCTCCGTGAGCTAAGGAGGTAATATCCTTTTTAGTTAAAACCTCACCGGCCAATACCCTAGGCAAAACTAAATCTAATACTGTTGTTCTAAAATACATGCCGCATGCAGGTATTCCTAATATAGGAGTCTCTTCTTTATACGCCAACATAAACATTGCTCCAGGCAATACCGGTGACCCATAGGTTATGACTTTATCTGAGATATTCTCTATAGCATTGGGAGTTACGTCATCGGCATCGACGGACATACCTCCAGCAGTCAAGATAACCTCAGCACCATTGTCTATTAAAGACTTAATTGACTCTTCTATTTTTTCCTTATCATCTGGAGCAAACTTAAGTCCAATAAGAGTAGAGCCTTGCTCCAAGATTTTTTGCTCTAATACGGGTCCAAATTTATCCTTTATTCTTCCTTCAAAAACTTCAGATCCAGTTACAACAATTCCTACTTTTCTAGGTTTTATTTCTTTTATGCTTAGAACTCTCCCTAGTTCGCTACAGATTTTTTCAACATCTTTGATTTTTTCAACCTCTGTAACTAGTGGTATTATTCTTGTTCCCGCTACTATCTGGTCCTTTTCTATAACTGAATTGTTGTGTAGCGTTGCAAACATTATCATCTCTATATCATTAATCTGTGAAAGTGTCTCTAGGTTTACCTTGAGTATTCCCTTTGCCTTTGCCTTTATATTTATCTTGCCTTCAGAGGGTCCATGAAGGGACAACCCATCTCCTGCAGCAGCCTTTGCCATACGCATAGCAGCTTCATCCTCATGAATCATATCCTTATTTAACTCAAAAACGTGAATATTATACTTTCCCATGTTTTTAAGAGTTTCTACATCTTCTTCCTTTACAATGTGTCCCTTTTTGAAAGCAGCTCCTTTAAATTCACCTGGCACAATCCTAGTTAAATCGTGACCAAGAACCATACCTACAGCATCTTCTACTCTAACTATTTTCATTTTTTTCCCTCCTAGATTAAGATTATAACGAAAAAATTCGCACCTAGATTAAGGTTACGAACTTTTTCATAAGGTATACTAGGCCAATGCCTCTCTCGCAGCTTTTAATAATCTTCCTGATTTAATTATATCATATGCTTTCTTAATATCTATAGTTAAACATCTATCTTTTTCTAAGAATGGTATTTCATTTCTAAACTCATCAAAGACTGCCTTAGTAGCTTTTCCTAAGCTATCTGGTTTTCTAAGGTCGATAGCCTGTGACGCATGTAATAGCTCTATTCCTAATATATAGTATAGATTATCAACTATTTGTGCAACTCTTCTAACTACATGTGGAGTATTGTTTGCATGATCTTCTATTTCTCCTGCTACTGAGAAGAAGTCCATTGATGACGGATTAGCTAAATGTCTTATCTCAGTATCTAAGGATGTAAATGGCTTTTGTATTGTTTGATAAGCCTGTACATCTCCTTCATTAGGCGATAGGAATCTAGCTAGTCCGCTGAAGGCTGGATTAGAAAGCTTTACAGTCCTATGACAAGACATCTTCGATAAATGACTGAGAGCTATAGCTAGCATTTCAAATCCAACAGCCCATGTAGTTACTTCAAAGTTTTGACATGAAATTATTTTTCTCTCTTCAATCACTACGCATGGATTGTCATCGGATGTATTAAGCTGAAGTTCAAGATACTTACATACATACTCAAAGGCATCCCTTACTGATCCATGTACCGCACATGCATCTCTATAAGACAATGGATCTTGAAGACTCTTTGTTATATCTTTACTATTAAGGTAGCTTCCTTTAAGATATTCCCTTATAGTCTCTGCACAATATATTTGTCCAGGCAATTTTCTTATTTTATTTACAATCGGATCAAGTGGAGTAACATTTCCATCAAGACCCTCAAGGGATAGAGCATATATTAAATTTGCTACATCTATTAAATCCTTAATATCTTTTAAAACAAGGGCTCCCTTACCAGCTGCAAGGGCACTTGAAGAAACAATTGCAAGACCATCCTTAGGTCCTAATACTACTGGTTTAATTCCTGCCATTTCCATAGCCTTTGCCGTCTCCAATTTTTCCCCGCGATAGAATACCTCACCTTCACCCATTATTGCAAGCCCTATATGGGATAAACATGAGATATCCGCTTGCCCAACTGAGCCTCTCTCAGGCATAACAGGATGTATTCCGTGATTCAAAAATTCTTTATACATATATGCTACTGCAGGCTGTATACCTGTTCTCCCTACAAGTAATGTATTTAGTCTTGCTAAAAGTATAGCCCTTACGTCTTCCTCCGACGCTTCTGGTCCAACAGCCACGCAATGGGCATAGATTAGATTTCTATTATACTCTTCAAAGTACTTATCAAATACTTTCTTATCCTTATTCCAGCCTACACCTACAGTAAACCCATAGATTGGTATTCCCTTGTCAGCAAGCTCAAATACAAGTTCTCTCGCTTCTTCTAGCCTTCTCATAGCTTCAGGAGCTATTTCTATCTTCATATCTTGTCTTGCTACATGTTCTACTTTCTCAACTGTTAGATTTTCTCCATTTAATATAAGCACTTGATCCCTCATTGTCATTCCCATCCTTTCAAACAGCTTGTATAGATGTGTGAGTGGGAAGTTTAATATATAGATTCACATTCACACATCTATAGTTATCCACCATTATTCAAATTTGTTATTTAAACCCGGTTAAAGATTTTCTCCTTTTTCCTTAAGCACCTTTAATACTCTTTCGGGGGTTGCAGGCAAATCAGTAATGTTTACATCTAATGCATTATTGATAGCATTTATAATAGCCGGTGCCGTAGCAGCCGCACATACCTCTCCAACACTCTTTGCCCCAAATGGTCCATGATCTTCGCCATCTTCAATCAATTCGACCCTAACATCAGGCATATCAGGCGCATTAACAACGTGATATTTAGAGAAGTTTAATGTCCCAACTCTCCCCTTACTATCTATCTTTATCTCCTCCGACAATGCAAGGCCTATACTCATATGGGCTCCACCCTGAACCTGACCTTCAACAAAACCTCTATTAATTGCCTGACCAATATCGTGAACAGCCAATACATCAAGTACCTTAACTAAACCTGTAAATCTATCAACCTCTACCTCAACAAAGTTAGCCGCATATACTCCTGGATTAGCTGGCGACTTATATGTGTGAGTCACCTCTATATCATCTTCCAGCTCATTTTGTATTTTGACAACCATTTCTCCAACGCTTAATTTATTGAACTTGTCGTCAATATTCCATATATAACCATCTTCGATAACTATTTTTTCTACTGAGCAGCCAAATATCACAGCGCTCTTTGATACCAATTTTTCCTTTGCAAGCTCAGCAGTTTTCTTAGCACAGCCTCCGCATACGAAGGTTACCCTACTAGCCTGTGTTCCAGCTGAATCGTAGGGACTGAAGGCTGTATCTGCTTGAGGTACTATTATATTTTCAGGATAAATGTCCAATACCTCTGCTACTATCTGCTGCATCGTTGTTACAGTTCCACAACCTTGATCGTGAATACCGGATTTTAATATTACTCTATCATCGTTTGTAATTCTTAGGGACATTGTAATGAAATCTGGGAATGCTCCATAATATCCATTACCATGGGTTGCACATGCCATACCAACGCCTCTTACAAATCGACCCTTGTCCTTAGCTCTATTTCTTTTATTCTCCCATTCAAATACTTCTATTCCTCTTTCAACACAATCAATTACCCTAGCATTTCCTAAATCTGGCCCGCCGATAGGGTCCTTATCATATGGATTAACGAAGTTATTAAGCCTTAACTTAGCAGGGTCCATATTTAATCCCCTTGCAACATTATCTATATTTATTTCCGTCGCTGCATGTATTTGAGGTGATCCGTATCCTCTACAAGCTCCTCCTACTACAGTGTTAGTAAAATATGAGGTTCCCTTAAATGTTTGATTATCTATTTTATACATTCTAAAGGATTTCTTTGCCATAGCCATTGGAACAGCCGAACCATTTGTATAGTATGCTCCAATATCAATTAATGCATCTATATCTCTAGCAAGGATTTTACCCTCACTATCTACTGCAGTTTTAATCCTTATTTTAGAGGCATTTCTACTTCTCGTTCCTATGATTGATTGGGTTCTATCTGTGGCCAATCGCACCGGAGCCCCAGTTTCCTTAGTTAAAAAGGCACAAACAGGTTCTAGAATTGGTTGGCCTTTCCCACCAAAGGATCCCCCCATTATTGATTTTATTACTCTGATGTTATCAAGGGGCATATTAAGAGCCTCAGCTACAATCAATTGTACTTGAAATACCACTTGGCAAGGAGACCAGATAGTTAGGTTTCCAAAGTGGTCCTCAGTTGCCACACATACGTGGGTCTCCATGGCTGCATGGTGCTGCTTTGGTGTTGTAACAACATCTTCAAATACTTTTCTGGCATCTTTAATTACTTTTTCTGAATCTCCACATTGTAAACTCTTTTCAAAAGCCTTGTTCCCGTCTTCATGTATCTGCTCAGCATCTTCCTTCATGGCATCGTCTATTGAAGCAACGACTGGCAACTGTTCGTACTCAACCGCTATGAGGGATAAAGCTCTCTCTACGGTTTCCATATCCTTTGCCACTACAGCAGCTATTCTATCTCCTACATGCCTAGCTTTTCCAGTTAAAATCAGCTCGTCTCTAGGAAAATCTACTCCCTTGTACCATTTATGTGAGTTATAATAATTTTTAGGAACATCCTTATGTGTAAAGACCCTTACTACTCCAGGTAGTGCCTCTGCCTTAGAAGTATCAATATTAGCGATATTAGCATGGGCTACATCGCTTAAAAGCATCTTTGCATAAAGCATACCGTCAAGTTTCATATCCCCGGCGTATTTTATTTTCCCAGTAGCCTTTTCTTTAACATCATGCTTTATAATGGATTTTCCGATATATTTGAATTTTTCCTTCATTATCTATCACCTCCTGGGACAACGTTTCCGAATAGCTTATAAAAAATATCGTGGGCAACGCCTTTTATAGCTTCTCTCTTGTACACTTGAGAATTTCTTCCAGCTATCGATATATCTACCTGCTCTGTTAATGCATCGCTAAATTCTTTAAATAGTTCCGCCGAAGGTGCCTTGTTTATCAAAGTCTTTTCAGCAATTTCACTACGAAAAGCCTTTGGTCCTAATGCGCCCACAAATACTCTAGCTTCTTCTATCAAGTTATCCTGGGAGTTATATTTTAATGCTACTGCTCCATTAATTTTTGAAATTGTAACTGCAGTTCTAGTTCCTAACTTTGTAAAAGCAGAAATGTATCCCTCTGTAAGCTTTGGAAATACTATTTCAATTATCGCTTCATCAAACTTTAAATTATTTCTACCAGACCCAAATACAACTTCATCTAAGGTCTTTTCACTAATTTCTCCTTCTCCATTTACAATCCTTAGTTTTGCATCAACCGACATAAGTGGAGGAACAGTATCCGCACACGGAGATGAGTTTCCTATATTACCAGCTATGGTTCCTCTATTTCTAATTTGAGTAGAACCTACCTGTCCCGCCGCCTCAGCTAAGGATGGAAGGTATTTTTTTACTAGTTCATTTTCACTTATTTCAGTAAGTGTCGCTGTAGCGCCTATTCTAATTAAATCCCCATCTTCTCTTATGTATCTAAGATCATCAAGTCTTGATACATCAACAATTGTACCTGAGTACAGCTTTTTTTGTCTTAATTGAATAACGAAGTCTGTTCCACCTGATATCAATCCAGTATTTTCATCAGCATTTTTGAGACATTCTATTAACTCATCTAAATTATCCGGTGTTTTCATAATTATTTCGCTCATTATAGTCCCCCTCACAAACTAAGTCCTTTTATGTTTATCTGTGCTAAGCCTATCTATTTTTCAATTACATCCATTACTGAATTAACAATCTTTGTGTATCCAGTGCATCTACATAGGTTTCCTTCTATGGCTCTTCTGATTTCAGCTTCTGCAGGGTTTGGATTTTTCATTAGCAGAGCTTTACAAGACATCAGCATCCCTGGTGTACAGAATCCGCACTGTATTGCTCCATTTTTCATAAATGATTCTTGAAGTTCATCAAGCTCACCACTTTTTTCTAGCCCTTCAGTGGTTATGATTTCTCTTCCCTTTGCCTGCATTGCTAAAACAGTACATGAGGTAACTGCAACTCCATCCATGATGATTGTACAGGCTCCACATTCACCTTCGCCACAGCCTTCTTTAACACTAGTTAATCCTAGTTTATTTCTCAATACATCTAAGAGTCTTTCTCCAGGATCAACATCTATAACTTCTTCCTTGTAATTTACTATGAATTCTAACTTCATGCATTTCCCCCCATTTTTCATCTTTATGTTTATATTTTACAAAATCATCGTCTATAAATAGTCAAACCTATGGATGGACATGAAATATTGCACTTTACGACAGGGATAAAAAGTTGGATAAGAGGATACTCGTAGAACCGAGGAATAGCTTTGCTTAGCTTATTCAACTGTAGATAGGATATAAATTTGAGAGGCTTAAGAATAATTATCTTAAAAAGACAAAATTTTTTGGACTTAAAATTAAAGCCATAGAGCGAAAGGGGTTTTATTTCTTATAAGAATACTAAGCCCGGATTATTCATAAAAAGTTCAAAACTCTGATGCATCCTTTCAAACTTTTCATGAATAATCCGGGCTTAAGTTAGGATTTTGAAGAACAGAGTATTCGAATCATCAAATTCAATACCCTATTCAAAAGAACTATTAAAACTGTTGCTTTTTCATTATTTCTATCTCACCTGTTTTTCCATTCATCTTAACATAATCTCCATTTTTAATATGCTTACAAGGGTCATCCTCTTCAGTAAAATCCACTATCGTTGGAATTTGCATAACGGCGCTAGCTACTCCTGAACTAGAGTCTATGTTAGTGAAAATCCATCCCTTTGGGCCTGTTCCTGCCGCTCTAGCCACGCCAAAGTAACAGGACCATCCGTTAGATCCTTTACTTCCTGATAGTACAAGGATTTTGTCTTTAATTGACTTCCCCTTATTTACGTTTTCAAACTCTTTTATAATGCCAGTTTTAGGATCTATGCCGCCCCAGCCTGCAATACTATTAGGACATATCAGGGCCTCCCCCTCTGCAATGCCTTCAATAACACCTCTTCCCTTTAATACTATTTTATCCATCTATTATTAGCCTCCCAGCTTCCTGTAACAGCTGCATCTATACAGCTATATTTATTCCCAAGATATACACTACTATTTACATCGGATTTTACACTATAGCATTGTTTTAGACTATCAAATACAAATCCGCTATACTTATCTAGAAATATAGGTCCTATTGTTGTGGGACATGTGCTAGTATAAATATGTCCACCAGCTTCCTCAATTATTTTAGTATAGCCATTCTCATCGGCCATAAATTTAATTGGATATACGGTCCATATCATAAGGTGAACATTCTCATGTACTTTTTTCCCATTTAAATAATCTGCAACTTCTTTAATTTGTTGTAGGTCATAATGGGGACATCCTAAGCTTACAAATTGAACTTCTCCGCTTCCTTCATCACAGATACTATTATAGGCCTTAGCTAAATCATCTTTATTAATAGTAAATTCTTTTATTGGAGTTTTTCCTCTAAATGCATCTTCTCTAGTTCTTGCTTCTGGTGTAATACCTACGACATGGCACATTTCACAATTGCTCGCAACGGCCAGTGTTGTACAAAGGTGTTTTAGTTTTGAAAAATCTACGCTTTTAAAAGCCCCTTCAATTACAGGTGTAGTACTAGTTGGAACCTTGTCGCCTATGGCTTTACCTAGTAAATCCCATTCCAATACGCTATTTAATTCTGTATTTATCTTAAATAAATGAGTTCCTACTCTATTTTCTTCTAAATGTTTACCCCACTTTGGAGTTCTTCCACAGATAGCAGACCAGAAAGCCGCCTCTATTCCATCAGAATTCCCCATGGCAGCAAATAGAGAATTTCCGATAACCGTAACCCCTGATTCTGTTGTTACATAATGTTCTCCTTTTATAGGGAGCCAGCCAGTTAAGTATGGGGCACATGTTCCAGCAATACTAACTCCAGCCTTCTTTGCCGCTTCCAAGTATGCTGTATTTTTGTCAAAGAAATCCTTCGCTTGATTAAAGGGTTCATGTTCATATTGATCACAGGGACTTACACATGATTGTGTATAACAATTGCCATATACACTATCGAAAGGGATTACTTCATCTTTCCCTAGATTTATCTTTGAGAAAACTTCGTCGAAGTCATTTATTTCTAGTATTTCTAAATAGTTGTGGGCTCCACAAAATACTGTTGCTTTAGTAACTTCACAAAGCTCCTTAGCACCTAATACTTTAGCGTACCTAACTACGTTTTCCATTGCTACCTGCTTTAATTTCCCTTCGCTTCCCCTTAATACATTTTTTTCATATTCGCTTAGTTTTAACATTTCAACCTCCAATGACTTAGCTCTAAGCCTTTATAGTTTTATTGTATCAGTCATAGCTCTTTTTAGCTTGTTCAAAGTAAATCTTTGCAGTTTTTACATTTCTAAAGTTCTTAGTCACTTATTATGATATAAGTCAAACGTCAAATTAGAGTCAATTATAGGGAGTTTTAGATGTGTATGAATTAATAATTTTATTGCAATATCCATATTTATAATTTCCGTTTGCCCTGTATTTTTTTAATAATACTATAAATAAAAAACCAGGCACCTCCTAGATAATAGTCATAATAAATGTACTATTTCCAAGGTCTAAGTGCCTGGTTTAATTATTTATTCATTCTATAAATGTAAATTCTTAGTCCTCTATCTCACAAATAAGTTCTTTCTCTATTATAGCTGTTTCTGGATAAACGGCCACATCATAGTTTTGTCTAAGTACAAACATCTTAACCATAGACACCGATAAGGCTACATATATAAACAATACTGGTAAAGCTGCTGTCATAGGTAATAGCTTTGTAGATTGTATAACACTTACAGCTCCTTCAGTAGATGAAGTTGTAGCTATGATACTTAAGAAAGCAACTGAAGACATTACAAGACCCCAGAATATCTTAATATTGTTAGGTGGTTCCTGTGTTGCTCCTTGAGGAACATTAATAGATAAAGATGCAACAGTTGAAGTCATTGAATCACATAACGTAACTACCGATAGGAATAATGTTATCATAAAAGCTACACTTGTTAATAACGGTAATGGGTAGTTCTGTAAGAAAGAGAATACAGAAGCCTCTAAGCCTTGGTTTTGTATTACATTCCAGATCTTACCACCAGTATTTAATTCTAAATGAATGGCATTAGAGCCAAATACACCAAACCAAAGAATGGCAAACGTTGCAGGCACAAATAGATTCATTACAATAAACTCTCTAATAGTTCTACCCTTTGCTATTCTACCAAGGAACAGTCCAACCATCGGTCCGTAAACTATCATCCATATCCAATATATTACAGTCCACCACATTGGCCATTTGTTGCCATCTATAGTACTTAAAAATGTCATTCTAGTAAAAAAGGTATTGATTGATTCACCTATAGCTTCAACTGTAAAGAACATTGAAAATCTAGTAGCACCAAATATGAAAATAAAGGTTAATAGCGCTAAAAATACTTTTGCATTCATATCAGATAATCTTCGGATACCTTTTTGTAAACCAGTATAACTTGAGATAATGAAAGTAGTAACAATAACTATTAGTACGATACCTCTAACAAGGTTAGTGGGTTCAATTCCAAATACTGCACTAAATCCAGCACCAAACTGTAGTGATGCAACAGCCAATATTGCAGATACTGAAACCGCAATAGCAAATAGACAAATATTATCAACTACATGTCCTATTACTCCAAAACTCTTCTTTCCAAAAAGTGGATATAAGGTAGAAGATATTCTGAATGGTAACTTCATATTATAAACAGCAAACCCTACAGCTACTCCAAATATACAGTAGTGTGCATAAGATGGAATTCCCCAGTGAATCATACTGGTTGATAGAGCCGTTAAAGCAGCCTGTGAGCTTCCTGCAGCTTGATCTAATCCCGGAATAGGATTATTCAAGTGGAAAATTGGTTCTGCTATACCCCAGAAAACTATACCGGTACCAATACCGCCGCAAAGTGATATAGCAAACCAGTTCCATCTACTAAGTATAGGCTTTGCATCTTTTCCACCTAGCTTAATGTTTCCATATTTAGAAGCAAAAAGCCAAAGAAGAATTCCTAGATTTGCAAGTGCCATAAGTGAATAGAGCCATCCAAACCAGTCATATTGGAAGTTAGAAATAGCGGTTTCAACCTTGAAGAAAAGTGATGGGCTAATAATTCCCATTAAAATTATTAATGCAAAAAGTGCACACATTGGAACAAAAATGACTTTTCTGATGACATTTTTCGAGTCCGATTTAATCATGTTTCATACCTCCTAGTCTCCCTAAATTATTTGGTTCTTTAACATAGTATAGACAAGTTATACTAGCTAAATTATTGATAACTTTCCTACTCCCCCCTTATCATTTATAGCTTGTAGCAAGGCTAAAAGCCATGGCTTTCAAGCATTTTAAATTTGTATCTATCTAAAGTCCTTACCTTTGACCTATAATTAGTACACCCCGTAACTATTTTACGTCAAAAGAAGGTATTTTAGCATAATTAGAGCTCTCAATAAATTGGAGATATTATTTTCACTTTGCTCAATCAGTTAATTTAATTCTAGACAAGGTTTCTACTTATGTAAAACAGACTATAACTACAGTCTGTCAAAATACTTGCTAACTTTTCCTTAAGTTTAGAAAAATCAGCTTCTTACATAAGATTATTTTGACTACAAAAGTAAACGTTTGCAACCTTCATAATTCTTAGATGTTAGAAATGTTAGATTGTTTATATAGTATCAATCAAACGTCAAAGAAAAGTCAAAATTTTATAAAATTTTGACTTTTCTATATTTTTTTTAGTTTCTCTTTTAAATTTTTATTGAAGACTTTTTTATTTCTTTCAGTATCTCTATTTCATAACTTCCATTAATATCATCTAAGTACGCTATTCCTTTATCACAGTATTCATCTATATTTTCCTTTAGGTATTGAGTAAGTCTACATTTAACATTCCGATCTTTTATAAGCATAGATATTTCAGCCTTTACTCTATACATCAGTCCTTTTTCATATGAACTTTTAACTTTTTCTGAAAATTTTTCTGCCTTTTTCAAATATTTTATAGCTTCATCACATTTACCCTCTCTAACTAACAACATAGTATAAAAGCCATTTGCCGTAGAACGGGCCCAAACTAGATCAAATTGCTGATATAAGGTTATGGCCTTTTGAAGATATTCCTTTGCCTTTTCAAAATCTCCTTTATCGTAGGCGGCTTGTCCTGCATTTGTATTAGATACGGTTAAGCCTCCAATCAATCCTTTATCTTCGCATATAGCTATAGCTTTTTCATAGTGTGATATAGCTTGATTAAATTCTTTTCTATATCTTTTGCTGTCACCAATGTAGTTGTGAGCTGCTGCAATGTTTGATATATACTTTTCTTTTTCCTCTAAAGTCTTAAAAATATTTATAGAGTTCTTTAAAAGTCTTTCTCCTTCTAAGTATTTTCCTTCCATAATCTTTTGCAACCCTTTTAGCCTTAAAAGAATTCCTATCTGACCTCTTTGACCATATTCCTTTGTAATTTTAAAAGCTTTTCTTATATTTTCACTCATTAATTTATTGTTTCGAGTATTTATACAATAATAAATTATTTTCATATATCCCTTTAATGCAGATTGGTAATCCTCTAGCTTTAATGATTTCTCAATCATTTCATTTGCTTTTGTAAGGCCAGTATCATAATCACCCTTCATAATATAGTATCTTCCAAGAATATGGAGAAATGATATCTCAAGTAATTTTATATTCTCATCAGCATTATTATCAACCTTTACTTCGTTTAATAGCTCACTAATCTTACCTAATTCACTGACAAATTCCTTTTTCAAGTATGAATTTTCATATTGTATTTTATTTCTACCATCAATAACAGGAAATACCTCATGGCATAAATTTAGATATCCATCTATATTTTTAATTCTATATTTTAATTCCAATACCCTATTCCCGGCATTATCATAATGGTATATTAGCCTTGAATATAATATGCTGTCGGTACTATCATCCTTTAATTGTTTTTCTAATAAGCCTGCTATCTTGCTATGAAGCAGCCTCTTTTTCGAAAATGAAAGCTGGGAGTAAATAAACTCTCTTAATTTTTGATGGGTGAACAGAAAACTAATTTTGCTTCCATCAACCAATTCTTTGATCAAGTATTTGTTTTGAAGTTCTTCAATAACCTCAATGAAGTCAAGATCACTTGTTAAAGTTATTTGCTGTAAATCCTCAAATGTAACTTTATCAAAAAAAACTGAAGCAATATTTAGTATTTTTCTACCTTCAATTGAAACGTTAAAAAATCTATTTTTTAATACATCTTGTAATTTAGGCGTCATTAGTTTAAAGCTGTCATTATCCTTCATACTATTTAATAATTCAACTATAAATAAAGGGTTTCCCTCTGTTTCACTGTAAATTAAATCCTTTGTCTTATGGGGGAGCTTATGCTCAGGCATCATCTTTGATATAAAATCAATAGTCTCTCCTTTATTGAATCGATCTATGTTTAATTTTGTTATAGTTTCGTACATTCCCATTTCCGCTAAAAAATTATCTATATATTCCTCATGACCATTCCTACATGTTGCTACAACAATTATTGATTTATTTTTATTACTTAATATAATGTTTTTTAGTAGCGCTAGGCTCATACTATCAATCCAGTGCAAGTCTTCAAAGGCTAATATTATTTTATTTTTCTTAGAAATTCTTTTAAATATATCCACTATTGTCTTTTCTACTGTGTCATAGCTCAAGGATTCTACTTTTTCCGTTATGTTAACACTATCCAAGCTATTCTTTGATATATTTGCTATGAATGTGGGAAATATTTGTCCTACTATTTGTCTTAACATAACAGGGATATCTATTTTTTCATTTTCTATCATGGTAGATAATTGGTGAAATATATTATTCCAAGGTTTAAGCAGAAATTTTTCCTCTGCTTGGTAGCAATTTGCGATAAAGTAGTATGAGTCACTTTCAGATATTGATTCTAGAAATCTATTAAGAAGTTTGCTTTTACCTACACCTGTTTCTCCCAAAATCATTATCGAATTAGGATTATTGTTATTTATAAGCCTATAATAGTTTTCATTAAGGAGATTTAGCTCTCTGCTACGTCCATAAAAAAATTCTTTACTTTGATCTTTGTTTAATGTTTGCTTAACCGTTTTATTTCGTACTATTTTCTCAAATAGTTCTGTTGTCTTTATGTCTGGTGCTATAGACAGTTCTTCATCCAATAATTTTACTAGATTATTATAGATGTTAATACACTTATTATATTTGCCCATCTCATCGTATAATTTCATTTGGACTCTATATGCATTTTCATCAAAGGGATCAATATCTATTATCCTATTACTATATTTCTCAGCTTGATTCCACTTTTTATTTTCTAAAGAGTTTTCTATTTCTCTATAGAGCTTTTGCACATAGGTATCTCTATACTGATTTCTTAAGATAAGCATCCATTCTTCAAAGCAACTTGCATCTTTTACAAAGAATCCCTCTAAAAACTCCCCAGAATAAGCTTCTATAGAAGTATTTCCATAATTGTTTAAGAATTGATCTATATCTAACTCCAGATCTATTTCTGAGTTTAGCTCTATAATTGTTCTCTGAGGTGATATCAAAATCTCTTCATCAAAGATTTTCTTTATTATATATACGGCATTCCTTAAATTCTTTTTAGCCGATGTAAGGGTTATGTTAGACCAGAATAAATCTACTATAACATCCCTCGAAGCTCTTTTTTTAACTAACATATAGTAGAATAATGCCTCCGCCTTCCCATAGGGAAATACCACATCTTCTTTATCCTTCCGAACTATAGGAGTTCCTAACAGCTTTGCCCTTATCAACGTCACTTTCTTCACTCCTTATTTCTCACTGTTATTTTCTTCTTTTGTAATATTATATATGAATATTATTTTAGCACCTAATTTCAATATAATCCATAGACAAATATGAATATTTCAAAATATGATTTAATAAATATTAGCCTATTCATTCTTTTGTCTATTGAAAATAGCAATAGATGATTAGATTATTAGTATATTGATTCTCGATTTAAATAAATTGAAGCATAAAAAAACATCCCGTATTAGCCACTTAAGTTGTTAAGTGGCTAATACGAGATGGTTCATTTTAATTAATCATTCTCAATTCTATATCTATATCTAAAGTATAATTTAAAACTGTGACCTAGGCTCTTTCTTCTATTTCGAAAATCATAATTTTAATACCTTTTGAAGTTTAGCTTTGTCAATCCCAACTCCTATATCAACAGCCCTTCTAATTATTTCTTCACATGCTTCTTTTAGTGTTATCGAAAAAGGTATGTCTGACCATTCCTTTGGCAGCCAACTTGGCACCAGTTCATAGGTATTTGCAGGCCACCCATAGGGTTCCCCAAGCTTATTTATTTTTCTCTTAGTTCCAGTAACAGTAATGTAGTATTCCTTTTGTAACTGCTTGATCGCTGTATCAACGGTGCTTCCACCTTTTTTCTTTGTAACACCCATTTCATCCCTTAAATCCTTTGTACTAAGAACTCCTTTTTCATTAAATAGGTTCCACAAAGTCCATACAGTTTGGCTTATATTTCCAGATTCCCATCTTGTTTCCATAGTTTCTTCGGGATGATATGCAGCATAAAAAATATGGTACATCTCAGATGATACAAATCCTTTATGCCCACCAACAATGCAGCCAAATGCCAATTTTTTATCTTTAGCACACCTACTCTTCCAACGCCATGGATCGGTTTCATAATCTCCCGTATGCCACATGTTTTCTTCTGTTTCTGCTGCCAAAGAAGGTAATCCCGTTAAAACATCAGAAAGAGTCATAGAACCGCAGTCATTTACTCTTTCAATAAAATCTTCATATGTACGTAGTATTTTCATGGCTCCTCCCTCTTCATTGTCATTATATTTCTATTTTATAATTCATAAGGCAGTGATACCGTAGTAAAAATCTCATCTATATATATCACTGCTTCTTTAGAAGTAAACTTAAGAACACAATAATTCGGATCCGTTACCCCTTTAGGAAAATGATTAATATACCAATCCTGCCACAATTCCTCTTTAAGTGTATTATCCTCGACTATTTCAATTTCACCTATTAAAGATAGCCCGTTATTATATGAAACGCCAGCCTTTGGGTTCTTCATATAATGTTTAACCTTTCTAGAATCTGTACCGGTAGAAAAATAGATTACGTTTAGAGACTCTCTCTTTGTATTTGACATTTCTACAGCTCTTGGATAGCCGTTTTCATCAATAGAACTGAGTGTAGCCGTTTCTGCTTCAGATATAAGCTTAGCTGCCTTTTTTAATAATTTGTCATTCATGTTTTCATCCTCATTTCCTATTTATTATATATCTAATTGAACTTTGATCACATTATACTAAAACTAACATGACAGCTATATGTCTTGTTCATAATTTTTTATTATTTTTTCTGCTTTTCTTTTTATTTCAATAGCAATGTCCTTCGGTTCTATCACCCTTGCTTTTTCGCCAAATCCAAGTATCCAACTAATAATATAGTCTCTATTTGTGAATCCTATAGTAAGTTCTATATCATTCTCTTCTGTAATGGTATAATTGTTCGGTCCGTAGGTATCAACTACAAGATGTTCAACACTTCTATCAAAAATAATTGTTATATTATTATTGTCGTCAAAGTGAGCATCTAGATTACTTTTCTCCTGTGGTATTGTTCTTGGCTTGTATAGCTCCTCTGCCAAAACTAAGTCCCTCATACGGTTAAGCTTAAACAGTCTAAAATCATTTCTTTTCTTACAATATCCAAAAAGGTACCAAGATGCCCATTTAAATACTATGTAGTATGGTTCAACACTGCGATTATTAATTCCCCTTTCAGAGTAATACTCAAAGGAGACAACTCTTTTTTCTTTAATCCCTGTCTTCAATTCCTCAATTTTATTTGAAAGACTTGTCTTATAATGTGATGCTAAGTCAATTATAATGCTATCTCTTAAGGAAAGCATTGTTTCATCATTAGGAGAAAGCTTTAACAGGATCTGTTCAAGTTTTGATGTCTTAGATACACTATCCATCCCCTTTAATCCAACAATAATATCCTGGAGTTCATCCTTTGTTAAAAATGCTTTATCTAGTTTATAACCTTCCCATATTGATATACCACCGTTTCCACCTTGCTTTGTAACTATAGGTATTCCCGCAAGACATAAATCATCAATATCCCTTTGAATTGTTCTCCGTGACACTTGAAATCTCTCCGCAAGCTCAGGTGCAGTAGCTTTCTCTCTCTGCAATAAAAAGATTAAAATACTTATGAGTCTATCTGTTTTCACTTTCTATGGCACACTCCTGTTTATTAGTCTAATGCTATAATTGGTTTTGTTTTACTATATTAATGAAATATTTTTTTATATTATATCATCCGTTGGAAATAATAGGTTTATTTATGTTTAGGACAAACTATATCTGATTATATAACCATTCCAATCAATTTATCAGCTGGCATAATCAAGCATTTAGATATTCTTTTATCATATTGACGAAACAACTCACTAGTAAATGTCCCATGAACTTGTTCGTCATCCATTTCTAAGTATATAATATATTTAACGGATTTGACTATTCTTGTAAGTTGTCTCGGAGGCTTCTCCTCCTTTATGGAATCCATATCAATTATTCGATGAGTCCTCTTTCTCCCTCCTTCACATCTCATATGTGTTCCTAAACTAGGATAAATCTTTATTAGCAACTGTAATTCGTTCTAATTCATCATTATTCATTCCTGCTTTTGTTAAGAATGATGTAATAAGTGCGGTCTTCCCTTCAACATAAGCATTTATATCCTCGGGATACTTCTTGGCTAATTTATACTTTAATAAGCTATATTCTTTTACAGCCTCCACATTATTTTTGAGATAATCTCTTAATAGCAAATGATTTTTCAAACTTTCAGCACCTTCAATACACACATATAGATTGTGCTTCATCCAATCTATACCGTGAGATGCATTATTATTTTTAAAAGCTTCTCTTCCTTTAATGCCCATATCGCCTATATGCTCATATCCTGCTTTACTCAAATGTGAAATCACTTCATGCAACGTCATTCTATCTTTAACAATGATATCAATATCAAGTATCGGTTTTGCTGCGAGGTCTTGCACAGAAGTGCTCCCTACATGTTCAATTCTCACATCAATTCCTTGAAGTACTTCACTAAAGTAGTTCTTTAATCGAAGAAACTCCTTAGCCCAGTTTGAGTCATAAGGTGCAACAACTACTTTGCTCATTATTTACGCCTCCACTTCTAAATTTTAATAAATTTTACTTAGGATTAACTTTTCCAATGTATGGATTCACCTTTCAATTATAGAAATTAAATGTAACTATTATATGTCAATTATGACACACTACAAATAAATTGCATACTTTACATCTTTTCATATAATTTACCTCTTAATATCTCTAACTACTCCTTTAACTTCTTATTTTCTTGTTATTACAGAAGTCATATATCGTTTAACTGTATTTCTATAACAAATAGGAATATTGTTAAAGTTAATCTGATTATTCGCTCCACTTGCAGGGCTTTTAGCTCCTTTAATATTCTTTAAGTACCATATATCTTTGTCAGTTTCTTCTCTATCAATATATTGCTATTGTCTTAAATATTTCATTTTCTCTTAGCCCAATAACTTCTTCAAAATCAATAACATAATTCCCTAATTCCATTCTATTTGTGATTGTTACATAAAGCTCTTCTTTCAAAAATAGTTTTGGATATTTCTCATACAAAGCATCACTTCTTACAAGATAAGGTTTTGTTTCTCTTTGTGTATATAATTGAATATCTTTACTATAAGTAGATACAAAGCCCGCAATGTCATGATTATTAAAAAATTCAATTTGTCTTTGAACAACTTCTACTGGTAATATATTTATTCCTCATCCAAAACATTTTATGGATAAACAGGCATATCATTAACAATATTATGACTTAGGTCTATAAATTTAGGCATTTTATTCTTATCACTCCCACTCGCTAGTTTCATTACAAAACCATATACAATATTATCTTGAATTAAATTAAATTATTTTTAAATATACTGTTTAGATATACAAACCCATTGAAAAATTCTCCATTATGTATTAAACTTATCATTTCACCTTTTGTTACCCATTTCGCCTCTTGTTGACAAACAACATCAGCGATATCTATCCTATATCCTCATTGAAAAGCCATATATCAGCAAAATTGTTGACAAAAGTTTATGTCGGGAACTGCTGTGTTAAATGATGCAATTATTTGACTACCTCCATTGCTTAATATTTACATATTCTTTATCTGAGTATAACTGTACCTCATACTCCTTAAAATGGTAATCTGCATCACTTAATTTATTATGCGTTAATGTCTTATTGTCACTCAAATCGTAAAAACCTTCTATTTCTATACTTCCTCTAGGCCTAATTGCATATTTTTCTGGAAACTCTAATCTCTCTGGTATACCTATGTCACTTAGCTCTTTTGGGACAATTAAAGCCATTTTAAATTCTTTATAATCGCCACTATAATTAATAACCTTTATCTTAAGTTTGGCTGTTTTTTTTATCCCATTTGAAAAAGAAAACCCATATGAACTGTCTACTACATCTATTGATTTAACTCCTTCTGAAAAATAATAGTATGGAATAACAATTGTATCTACTATATTAATTATGGTTGGAGATAACATTAGTAAAACAATAAAAATAATAATCTTACTTTTTAGATTGTAGATTTTATGAATTTTTAAAGAAGCGATATATAATGGCAACATTACTAAAATCCCATTCAATAATATAACTGAGTTTTTACTACTCTCTATTGGTGGAATTATAAATTGAGCTAACGACCTTCCCATATGAGGTAATCTCATTCCCATTATACCTGCAATAATTATCCATAAAATAGCTTTTAAATAAGTCTTTTTATCTGTTTGCATTATATATCCTTTCATATAAACCTTTTAAAAATATCAAGAATATCATCCTTCCCGATGTTTTTTAACTCTCCATCTTCAAAAATTTGAGTGTTTAAATCATCAATTATAGCAAATAATAATCTCCATTCATTGGAGTAATTTATTTAAATAAACTCGTCTGCCATTCGATTTCGATCTCTATAACCAGATGCTACTACTAACGTAATTATGATTGAAATTATAATTACACTAATAAATAACTTTTTTTCATATTTCTAATTCCCCCAAAGTAGTTCTTAGATTTCACATAACTTAGGGATCACCGACTACGCCTATGTCGGTAACACGAAAGCAAGAACCAGGGGTTATTGCTTCTATTTACTACATCATAATTTCTAAATTTCAGAAGCAGAAACTCCGTCCCCTCATTTGTCAGTTGTCATTACTGATTGTGAAAACTGACTCATGCTGTGAAATTGCCCCATGAAGCATCCTCCCATTGAAGGTTTACAATATCATTAACCTATTTGGTTTCTAAAACTTCATTTTTAATATATACCAGTTCCTCGTTGTCTTTATTTAACTTTATTACATCACGCATTAAACGATATTTGGGAATAGGATCTAAATTCATTTTTATTAATTCATTTCCTATAATCACATGTCCACCTCCCTCAGAACTTAAATTCCAGGTGCGAAATTTAAATAATATACTAACATGCTTAATTTGTCACTTGGTTTAGGACTATTGTTTCTATAAAAGATAAAATCCTATCACAATATTCTTTATCCTTTTCCATGTTCATAAAGTCACTTTCCCGTATAATAAAATGTTCCCAAGAATTTCTTAACCAGCTTTCGCAGTGTTTTGGTGCTTGCTCTAATATTCGTTGCATATTTATAGGTGGTACTTCGGTATCTCCTGAAGATGCTATCAATAATACAGGTCTACTCCCTGCATTTCTAATTTGCTTTATAGGTGTTATTTCATTAACTTTATCACCAAACAGGAATTGTAAAGAAGCTCTCACTAATAACTTTTCAATCTGACAAATAAATTGAGGAATTTTGTAACTACCATTTAATTGGTCACAAACCACGTCTTCAAAACTAGAATAAGCTGACATAGCAATTAATCCATCAATTTCTTTGATGCATCCAAATGAGTTAATTGCAACTGAACCACCCATTGACACACCATGAAGAATAATAGGAACTGAATCATATTTTTCTTGTCCTTTAATATAATCAACTACCGCTTTTACATCGGCTACTTCATCATATCCAAGACAAATACTATCACCATCACTATTACCATGGCCTCTTACTTCCAAAAGAATTGTTGCATAACCATTATCTTTCATCCATTTCGAATGACCATAAAAATATGTAACTGAAGGTTGTTGAATTCCTGAGAGATAGATAATGACAGCCTTAGGATTAGCTATAAAAACTTCTGAAGCCCATACTTTTAATCCATCTTCTGTTGTTAATTTCATCTCTTTTGCTTTCAATCCAAAATCTTGAGATTGGTATATATCTTGCAATGGATGTTTTTCTGAACTTCCTAAATAATTAACATGATGTTGGGTTGCATAATAAACAATAATTGGCGGTACTAAAAACATAAGTATTAATAAACCTATTACTATAGAAACTAAGAAATTTCTTATTTTCTTTGCTCTTAAACCCATTTTAAAATACTTTTTCAGTTGTTGAATATCTGTGTTCATTTTAATCCTCCATCACTACCCTATCTATTAGAATGGCAATACTCCTCCTATACCCGAAATATTCTTTCTATACTATATCATAATTTGGAATTATTTTACTTAAGGCAACATATGTAATCAAGGCCATAAAAAGAACAATATTTAACTATACTCTATCCTCAAAGGAGAACTCAATAATCTCGAAATTTTTTCATCTCTTTTTTCACGCAGAAAAAATCTATTGACGTTAATCAATAGATAAATTCTCCTCTTACTTCTCAAAAAAGTTTCTGTCCCCTTGTCTCCCTAAATTTATTTTCTAATGACACCAAAAGCTATTATTCATTTGGATTATTCTTTATCCCTTTTAATCTAACATTTCCATACAATGTACATCTACCAATATTTTCAACTGATTCATCAAACTTCATTTTTTCTAGCTTCAGCTCTCCATCTACATAGATATCAGCTTCTTGTTTATCAACATCAGCTATAATAGTAATTTTGATAGGCATTTTTTCACTACTATATTCAGTAAATAATTTCAGACCAAATCCATCATCTCCAGGCATTTTATAACCTAAGGCACTTCTCCATTCCCCACTAGGCATACCTAAAGCAGGCGCAATTAGGAAAGCTGTCTTCTCTCCTGATTCATCAAGTAGCTCGAAACCACAATTGTGTACGAAGTTATAAAATTCTAGTTCTATTTTAACAGCATTTGTTGTAGCATCAAAGTCCTTAATACTTGTTTTTACGCCTTCAAAGTGCCTAGAATTCTTTGATTTGCTCATCTCTACCAAAATGTCTCTCACCATTATTTCATTTAAGTTTAGATTCTTCAAATTAGTAAGACTAAAAATTGGATTTAAATCATGTATTCTATTTTCTCCTATTTCTAGGGACTCTAAATAAGTTAAGTTCATTAAGAGATTAATATCTTCAATTTTATTATGGTTTAAAGAAAGTACCTTTAAGTTAACCATACCTGATAGAAAGTCTATATCGGATATATTATTTCCATCCAAATCTAACTCTTCTACATTAAATATATTTTCAATTCCCTCAATGCCTTTCAAATTATTAAGTGATAGATTCAATTTTTTAAGTCTAAGCATTTTTTCATTGAAATTAATATTATTTATATAATTTCCTTCCAACTCTAAAACCTCAAGGTTAGGTAGATAAAAACCAGTTGGAATTATCACCCCGTCATTATAGGATACAGCTAGTCTTTTTAATCTTTTCTTATCAATAATAGGGGAAATATTTCTTATCCGATTATAATTCAAATTGATTTCTTCAATATTACTTAGATCTGTCATTGATGATATATCCACTATGTTATTGTTAGCTAAGTTAATCGTCTTTAGGTTTTTTAACTCACCAATCCACGAAATATCATCAATTTTACATCCTGTAAGTTCAATATTTTCTAACATATGTAAATTTGCTAAAGAAGGAATATTTAAAGGTCTATTTACATTAATAGCTTCAGCAAAGGATAATTTTAATGTTTTAAGGCTTTCAAAGCTTCCCAAAGTTTTAAAGTCACTTATCTCTTTTCCATTATTTAATATATATAGTTCCTTTAACTCAGACATATCTTTAAAATACTCTAAGTTGTCTATATTCTGATTATTTAAATAAAGTTTTTCTAAATATCTTAATTCTTTTAAAAGCGAAATGTTATCTCTAAGCCATACATTCCTTGCATCTATCTTTAACTCTTTAAGTTTTTTTAAATGTTCTACACCAATTATACTTTCCACTACTTTTCTATTTGTACCTTCTTTTTTTTCATATATGCTTAATTTAGTTACATTAGTAAATTCCTTTAGATTAGTTAGATTTCTAACATCGTCACTTAAATCATTGTAATCATAACTATAATTATCTCTAACATTTAAAAGCAATTCAAAATCATCTAAAGAATCTAGTTCTTTAATTCCCGAATATTTATTACTTAGTAAGTCTAGAGGTGTAACATATAGTTTTAGTTTCTTAAGATTTTCTAATTCCAATAGGACTCTACCTATATCTGGTCTTTTTTTGCCTAGCTCTGGACTTTCACTACTATATGACTGGAGTGTTAATTCTGTTAGTTTTTTTAAGTTTGATAATGAACTAAGGTCATCAGCTTCTGTTATAAGTAATAGTTTTCTAAGATTAGTTAGTTCTCCTATTGCTTTTACTGACCATGTAGTTTCAATTTCTAAATCTTCAAGGAATTTCAATTCTTTTAAAAACTCAAGACCATATCCCGATTCTTTACCTAATTTAAGTCTTTTCAGATTTGACAACTTGTTTAATAATTCTCCATCTCCTGGTCTAATAACTGAACTTAGTTGTAGCGCCTTAAGATTCGTCAGATACTCAATTCCTTCTAGGCTTTCTATTTGACCGGTTTCATCTTCTGAGATACTTTCTATTTCCATTAGAGACTTCTTAAATAATCTTCCATATGGCCTATTTAGTTTTTGCCTTATTATTTGCTGTAATTGTTTATCCTTAAATTTCACTATATCTGAATTATTAAGTGTTTCATCATTTGTTGTTATATTAATATCCTCTTCCTTTTCAATTTTGGCAAAATCAATCAAATCTATAATTTTTACTAAAGAATAATCTCCTGTTGAATATGCTTTTATCCTATCCCCATCTAAATAAATCTTCACATCTGTTCTTACTATGCTGTTTCCATCTATTTTTGACTTGATCATTCTATTTGAATTATTATCTTTTTTAATCCCTGTATATTCAAAGATACTCTCCCTAAGTACTGCATCCCAGTTGCCATCAAAACCACAATGTAATAAGTCTTCAATACAGATAGTTGTTTCATTTTCTACAGTATATCCTTGAACCCCCTGCCCATTAATATATATGGTGTCATCGCTTATCGTAAATGTACCAATTTCACTTCCTAATGGCACTTCATCAGCCATAACGCCTGTATATGTGGATATAAAAATAACTGTAATAACTATAATAGCCTTTAATATTTTCATAAATATCCTCCTTATCTTAATCTATACTACGTATTCTAAAGTACAGTATCTCTGTTATTGCTTTTAAGAAAGTTTAAAAGTGAGCCTGAACCATTTTCTCTTGTTTATTCTCTTGTTTATTCTCTTGTTTATTCTCTTGTTTATAGAGAAAAATATGTGTCAATCTAGAGCACATAAAATGCAGAATCATATGTTAATATTTCAAATTCCATGTTCTAGTCTTACACTATTTTTTTAGAAGGAACAACATCTCCATTGATTCCATCCTAATTAGTAATTTAGTACAACTATGTCTTTTGACAAAAAACCACTCTATTTCTTTAATATCGAAGCCCATATATCTATTTATTCTCCCTTCTTTATATTTCAAAATCCCCCCCTTATTTCCCTCTAAAATTATAAAGTAATGTTTGGGATTAATACGGAAGGACATAGAGAAGGACATAGGGACAGGCTTTCCGTCCTCAAGTTTCATATCACCCGATTACAGTAGTTACATGTAAACAGATCCCCTTGTCCTCTAGAAGACCGCTTTTAGTTATGGTATGGTTTATCTACATTGATGTTATAATCATTTATTATGATTATTTTGTCCATTATCTATATATTTTTTATCCTTCTAGTAGTGTCCAATAACAGGCTTATTCTTTGTTCTATGTTTACGTTTAGGATCATATTCCTGCCAGTAGACTCTTTTTTCATCAAATCGTGTTCTCGCTTCCTTATCCTCTGCTGGATATCCAACATATATAATACCGAGTGGAGTAACATGTTCAGGGATATTGAGTATTTTTTTTAAAGGCTTAATATTGCTTTCAATTGGGTATACACCTATCCATACTGTACCAAGCCTAATACTTGTTGCGGCAATTAACATATTTTCAATTGCTGCGCTACAATCTTGAACCCACATTTCTTGACCAGGCCCTTTAAAAGCTAATTTCATATTACCGCAAACTACAATAGCAACAGGTGCATTATATCTCGCAAAAACTAAGGTTCCTTTTAACTTCGAAATTATTTCGGCCTCATCGATAACTATAAACTCCCATGGTTGACAATTAGCAGCCGTGGGTGCTGCTGTAGCAGCCTTCAATAAAGTTAAAATAGTATCTCTTTCAACTGTCTTATCCAAATATTTTCTTATACTTCTTCTTTTATAAATAGTTTCAAGTACATCCATATCAAAACCCCTTCCAGGAAACTCCTTAGGTATTAACATTATTTTAACTCATATAGAGGTGTCATTCTTTCATTAAAAGGACAGAGGGACAGGTTTTCCGTCCTCAAGTTTCATATCATCCGATTATACTAATTATATGAAAAAGGACATTTAACCTGTTCCCCTGTCTTATATTAGAACTTTCTTCAAAACCACATTTTCTCCATTATTTACCAATTCGCTCCACCCATTCTTCTGATAAAGCTCTGGAACATTAGTGTATACAAATAACTCTGTGTGCTCTGTAGTAATAGCTTTATTTTCTGCAGCTTTAATAAGCATCGATCCAATTCCTAATCCTCTATTATCTGGCTCAATAAATAATGCATTTATCCAAAGAGCTACTTCGTTCTTCTCTGGATTCTGGTATGCTGTAAACGACAAACCGCCCATTAGATTGCCATTTGAAATAGCTAGTAATGGACATGGAAGTGCTATTCCTAATTTTGAATCTTCAAAGTCCTCAAATTTACCCCACACAGAGCCAAACCATTCTCGTAACTGAATTAAATGATGGGATGTGAAATTGGAACTAACAACTGTAATCATAAACACAACTCCTAATTTCTAACTTATTATTATATATCGTTACTATTATTGAAAATAATTGGAAACTATTTAGCAATATTAGAGTTCTTAACACCAATTTGCTAACCTTTTCTTTCATATAACTACAAATTTCCAGAACTCTAAATTGTTTTTGAAGAATCCTATTACTTAAATTCTACGTCAAATTAATTTGACCTTCAACTTGACCTTAACTTATGTATAATTCAGGTAACATCTTCTATATTCTAACATTTTCATCACCACCTTTCCATAGATTTTCTTATAACTGAGAATTTTTCGCATATTAATCAGACTCTTTAAAATTTCTGCAGAGCCACTATCAAAAAAGAACAGATGGACAGGTTTTAACCTGTCCCCTTGTCCTTTTCTCGCCTCCCTCTTCATTCAAAAAAATAATCTATTGACGTTAATCAATAGATAGTCTTTTGTATTTTCTTAAATTACTTCAATATATTTTAATAGTTTAATGTAATCTTTGAAGCCCTGAACATAAATCTTATTATAATATTTGCTTTCTAATCTTTGATTTTTACAGAAGTATTTATCTATAACATCTCTTTGATTCTTATCTAAGGTTGATAATACTTTTTGCATTTCGTTACTTGCTTTACTTAGTTCATCTTCTTCTTTTCGGATTTCAGTGTTATTGTTTACTAGGTTGTCAAGTATATTGCTAAGTAATTCTTCTATGATGTTGTTTATGATTTTTTTATCATCTGTTTTCATACATAGTCACCTCAATAAAATTTTAATCCATTTTGTCTTAAATCTCAATAAGCCAAATTGTCTTAGCATAAAATAAGTAAGAGGTGACTTGATATGTATGAAAGAATAAGAAATTTAAGAGAAGATAGTGATGTTACTCAAGAGGAAATTGCAAATATCTTAAGTTGTTCTCAAACAGGATATGGCAAATATGAACTTGGTCTAAGAGACATACCAACTGAAATTCTAATTAAACTTGCAAAGCATTATAATACAAGTGTTGATTACATTCTCGGTTTGACTGATGAAAAAGATCCATATCCACCTTCAAAACTTAATAAAGACTAGGCTTGCAAAATTACAATTGC
>JMSU01000147.1_pt1 | contig 31343 bp, 32 predicted proteins | sample 179011 | NCBI WGS metagenome assembly JMSU01 (sample SAMN02769580, study PRJNA246767) | bioreactor metagenome | isolation source: Culture-1 Bioreactor ArsB derived from microbial biomass from the upper 2 cm... | place: Germany: Bremen | collected day 87 after inoculation
AGATGGTGCCGAGGGGGGGGATTCGAACCCCCACGGAATCTCTTCCACTGCCCCCTCAAGACAGCGTGTCTACCAGTTCCACCACCTCGGCTCTGAAATATGAGCTATATTTTAAAGAGCTATAAAAGCCTTTAAAGCTTTCTTAAAACCTATTTGGTCTCTTCTTTCTTAGGAGCTGCAGGCTCTTCGAAAGTGACCGCTGGCTTTTCAACTTCGGGAGTGATGATAGTATCGCCTTCCAGCATTACAGAGTCATCTGCAATCTTGTTGCCGGAAAGAACGTTGTAGCTGAGAGAAGTTACCAGAAAGATCGCTGCAAGAAATGCTGTGATCTTAGCGAGAACTCCACCTGCTCCGGTGCTACCGAAAACAGAACCACTTCCTCCGCCGAAGATTACCCCCATATCTTCCTTACCGCTCTGTAATAGAACGAAGATGATCAGGAAGACGCAGGCGATAATGTGTACAGTAATTACGAGCGTTTGCAAAGCTTTTTTTTCCTTTTTTTTCACCAGGATTAAGGCGTTATTTTTAGGCCAGCGCAATCTGGCTGAAACTTTCGCCGTCCAAGCTCGCGCCTCCTACCAATACACCGTCCACATTGTCAAGCGCAATTATCTGAGAACAATTGCCAGGCTTGACGCTTCCGCCGTATAAGATGCGCATTTCATTAGCTTTTTCGGGGAAAATATTTTTTAACTTATTTCTGACAAAACCATGAGCTTCGATGATTTCGTCCTCTCCAGCCACTTCTCCGGTACCGATTGCCCATACTGGTTCATAGGCAACAACTACAGTTTCAGGAGCAAAATCAGGAGACACATCTTTTAAGCCAGCTTCAAGCTGCTCGTCAATAACCTTCTGAACTTCTCCTGCTTTTCTCTGCTCAATGGTTTCACCGATGCAAAGAATCACGGAAATGCCGTTCTTAAGGCCGAAAGCTACTTTTTCACCTACGAGTTCATCAGACTCACCCATAATGGCTCTACGCTCAGAATGGCCGGCCAGAGAATAGGTACAGCCCACGTCTTTGAGCATTGCAGGTGAAATTTCACCAGTGTAGGCTCCTTCTGCTGCAGGATAGAGGTTTTCAGCACTAAGGGAACACCTTGCATTCCCATCCAGCACAGAACCAACTGTTTCCAAAGCAGTATACGGAGCAGCAATAACTACTTCACGATCTTCGGGAAGCTTGCCTTCGATTCTATCCATGAGATCTTGAGCAGTTGCTTTCGCTTCTGCGCGGGTTTTGTACATCTTCCAGTTAGCTGCCATTAATTTTTTCATTAGCTGTTCTCCTTGAGTGCTTTGAAAGCGGGAAGTTCTTTTCCTTCGAGAAACTCGAGGAAAGAGCCACCGCCAGTAGAAATAAAAGTGAATTTATCTTCAAGTCCGGCCTGATGAACAACTGCGTCAGTGTCACCGCCGCCTACAATGGTAGTGGCATCATCAAGATCTGCCATAGCTTGACAGAGCTTTAAAGAACCATCAGCAAAAGCAGGCTTTTCAAACAGCCCCATGGGGCCATTCCAGACAATAGTCTTAGAGCGATTAATTACATCACAGAAGTTCTTTGTTGATTCAGGACCGATATCAAGGAGCAGACCGTCATCAGGCACATTATCACCATCACAAATACCCTGAGCTGTCTCAATGTCTGTTCCCCAAACAAAGTCTACAGGTAAATGCAAAGTTGTGCCGGAAGCAGCAGCTTTTTCCAAAATTTCTTTTGCGGTATCCACAAGGCTTTCTTCAACCAACGACTTACCGACAGTCTTGCCCTGTGCAAGAAGAAAAGTATTGGCCATGGCTCCGCCAATGATGAAATCATCGACCTTACCTATAAGGTTATTGAGGATACCGAGTTTTGAAGAGACCTTGGCACCGCCGGAGACAGCGATGTATGGTTTACGAGCATTTTTAAGAGCTTCACCAAGATATTCCCATTCAAGTTTGAGCAGGAAACCGGCACAGCATTCTTTTGCAGCGTAAGGAACGTCAACAACTGAAGCGTTTGCACGATGGGCAACACCGAAAGCATCGTTAACATAAATATCGGCCAGTGCAGCAAGCTGTTTGCCGAAATCGCCACGCTCTTTAGGTGTTTTGGCCTGTTCTTCTGCGTGGTAACGCAGGTTTTCAAGCATCATAACCTGACCGGGCTTAAGCTCAGCAGCCATCTTTTCAACTTCAGATCCGATGCAATCGGGGGCAAGCGGAACTTCCATTTCAAGATATTCGCCAAGGCGTTTAGCTGCGGGTTTAAGACTTAATTCGGGCACCCTTTTACCTTTGGGTTTACCGAGATGGGCCATTACAATGATTGCCGCGCCCTGCTCAAGGGCATAACGAAGGGTAGGAACAGCAGCTTTGATGCGGTTGTCGTCAGTGATGGTTTCTCCGTCCAACGGGACGTTGAAATCAACTCTCATAAGCAGTTTTTTTCCTGCAATGTCAAGTTGGTCAATGAAGCGCATGATCACTCCGTGTTTTAGCTGTTAAGGGTTAAAGTCATCAGAATTCCAAATCATAAAGGTGGGCATCTTCCCTTGTGTCCGGGTAGTATTTTTTCTAACCCCGACTTTTTTGAAGCCCAGACTTTCGTAGAGAGCTTTTGCAGGGATGTTTGTTTCCTTTACATCCAGCAACCCTCTTTTTATCTCCAAATCACGGCACCGCTTCATAAGATCAAGCATAAGTGCCCGCCCAATTCCCCTTCGCCTGAAATCCGGGTGGACTCCCAGATTCAGAACTTCCATTTCCTCAAGGACCAGCGAGTAGGCCAGATAACCGACCAAAATACCCTGCTCCACATATCCTAATACATAAAAAGCCTTTTTCTCAAGCCCCAACTTGAATTGCTCTTCAGACCAGTGATATTCAAAACAGGTTAACTCAAGTGCCCTGAGTTCTGAAATATGTTTGCTGTCCAGTTCAAAAATTTTTTGGTTACCGGAGGTGACTTCTGTGCTTTTCATAATCTAGAGTATCTGTCATTAAACAAGTTGCAGGAGCGTAGCTAACAATCAAAGTCAACTTGCCCCTTTTACACGCAAACCCGGCGAATTGAAAGAACAGCTAATATATAAAACAATACAGAATTTCAAAAAGTGAAAAAAGATTATCCAAATGTCGAAGTTGTCGACAAAAATAACCGCCCTATCACCCAGATGAATTTAAATGAAGTCCATCGCCAGTCATTACGCCATCGCTCGGTGGTCATATTAATATATGACAGTGAAGGCAAACTATACCTGCAAAAAAGAAGTTCAAGTAAAAGATTATACTCCGGGCGCTGGGATGTATCAGCCGGAGGACATATTTATGCAGGCGAATCTAAAGAAGAAGCTGCACTGCGTGAACTTGAATTTGAATTAGGGATACGCAACAACAACTTGCGAGCCTTCAACGAAATACCAGCATCTTCTGAAACAGGTTATGAATTCATCACAGTCTTTGTTTTAGACAAAATAAATATAATTCCTTCACCAAACCTTGAAGAAGTCGAATCCGGATATTTCTATTCCGCAAATGAACTGGAGTGGCTTGTACGGGAATGCAGGGAACTTTTAGCCCCCACCCTTGTATACTTGTATGAACGAGAAGTTTTGTTCAGGCTTAAATAATTTAAACATCCTGTACTAGAAGCCCATCAAGCAAATCATGTATTTTCGAATTGGTGGCAAGAATATTGGGCGAAAAAAGATCATATTCGCCCTTACCATACTGAGTTATACATCCTCCGGCTTCTTCAACCAAAAGCCAGCCCGCAGCGGTATCCCACGGCTTGAGGGAGTTTTCGTAATATCCGTCGTAACGACCACAAGCCAAATAAGCCAAATCAAGAGCGGCTGCCCCAGGACGTCTTACTCCCTGAGTACTGACCAGAACTTTATGCAATGCTGAAGTGATAAAATCAACATGGTCTTCAATGGCGTAAGGAAAACCGGTAGCAATGAGTGACTCTTCAAGGCTATTACACTGCGAAACTTGAATCGGCTTGCCATTCATAAAAGCCCCGCCGCCTCTTACAGCTGTGAAAATTTCATTAAGAATCGGAAGATTTATTATCCCGAGTACTACCTGCCCATTTTCCCAAAGAGCTACAGATGTAGCAACCATAGGCAATCCATGTGCAAAATTGGTAGTACCGTCAAGAGGGTCAATAACCCATGTACGATCAACCAATTTGGCATCTCCAGATGTTTCTTCTGCCAGAAAAGATGAATCAGGAAGTATTATTGACAGTTTTTCTTTAAGAAATTTTTCGACTGCTAAATCCGTTTCAGTAACAAGATCAATACGGCCTTTATGTTTGATATTCTTCGGCTTACCGGAGTTTTCCCTGATAATTTCCCCTGCATCCAAAACCGCCAGCTTTGCTTCTTCAAGTAATGATTGCATATTAATTGATATAGACCTTTTCAAATCCTTTATCTTTTTGAAGACTCAATCCGGTTCCACGTACAACAGTTGTAAGGGGGTCATTATCAATAATAACCTTTAGAGAACTTTCACGATTGATCAGAATATCAAGTCCCTTAAGGAGTGCACCGCCACCTGCAAGGAGCAGTCCGTTATTAGCGATGTCCGCAACCAGTTCAGGCTGTGTTCTCTCAAGAGCAACCCGTACAGAGTGAACAATGGCAGCAACGGGATCAGCAATTGCTGCACGAATATGATCATCACTCACTTCGATAGCCTTAGGCTTTCCATCAAGAAGATTTCGACCGGAAATGGTCATGCTGATAGGTTCCGGCAGCTCAATAGCAGAACCAATTTGAATCTTGGCTTTTTCAGCGGTATTTTCACCGATAAGCAGTTTAAATTCATCCTGCATATAGCGCATGATGGCAAGGTTCATTTCATCACCAGCAACGCGCACTGACTGACTGTGAGCAACAGAAGAAAGCGTAATAACCGCAACTTCAGTCGTTCCACCACCAATATCAACCACCATATTTCCTTCTGGTTCATGGATATTGAGTCCAGCCCCGATTGCCGCAGCCATAGGCTCTTCAATAAGTCTTACTTCACGGGCTCCTGCCTGCTGGCCAGATTCAATAACAGCCCTTTTTTCAACCTGAGTAATTCCAGTAGGAACGCAAATGATAATCTTAGGCTTAACCAGATTACGTCCTTTGATTACTTTTTTGATAAAAAAAGCAATCATTTTTTTAGTCACTTCAAAATCAGCAATAACACCGTCTTTCATAGGGCGGATAGCTTTAATTTTATCAGGAGTTCTGCCAAGATATTCCTTAGCTTCTTTTCCTACAGCAATGACAGAATCATCACGCGCATCAAGGGCGACAACAGATGGCTCATTAAGAATAATTCCATCTTTGGGGGTGTACAGCAAAGTATTGGCTGTACCGAGATCCATGGCAAGATCCTTGCCCAGAAAACTCATTAATTTAGCCCATATCATATAATTAAACCTCTTGTATGAAGCGGTTAATTGTCGTTAATCAAAACAGGATTGGCTTTTGCCGGCCCTACTTTCTGCAAAGCAGTCCTAGCTTCAGCAAGCTTGCTTTTCAAAAATAGATTTTCAAGAAATTGAGTCAGATACTCTGATACCATAAATAGGAAATCCTTCAAGTCTTCATCAATTCGCATTGGTTCTTCATTTGCAAGCACAAGAACACCTCTGGTCTTACGCTGAAAAATAAGAGGAAGACAAATAATACTCATAAAATCTTTTGTCGTAGCAGTAGCTCCTAAAAGACTGGAAGCAGCCTGTCCGGCACTATTTTCATCAATAAAAACGGGATCATTATTCTTATATACCCAGCCAACAAGACCGCTTCCTAGCGGGAAGGCAATGGATTTGGATTCCCCTTTATGCAAAATGGGCTGATTCTCCCCTTCCACAAAAAAAGAAGTTCCGCGCTGATCAATAACAGTCAGAAAAGCATGAGAATAACCGCTGGTATTAGCTGTCATTCCAAGTAAATTATCAAGAAATGAATTCCATTTAGGTTGTCTTTTTCGCAAATCATGCAGCAGCTTAAGAGTCATGAAATATTCATTTTTTTTGCCATCAGCATCGGCGGAGCGAATGCATGAAAGCATGGAAGTAATCATCTTTCCAAACTGGGAAAGAATTTTTAAATCCTTAGTGCTGAATGAATACGTCCTTTTACTGTCCAGACAAATGGCACCAAGCGATTGGTCCAGAGGAGTTCCCATAAAGGCTTTAACCTTGGCCTCTTCTCTAGTTTCATAATAGCCGAGAGTAGTTGACCCCTTACGGTCCATGTTATTTATAAAAAGAGGTTCATTCTTACCTACTACAATTCCGGCAAGACTCTTTTTCTGTAGCGGGGTTCCAGTGGGTGAAACATCATCGCCAAGACTGAAATAGGTTGAAATCGCGTAACCGTGCTGTCCGTCAGGTAAATATAGAACAACGCTATGCGCTTCAAAAACATTACATACAATGCTTAAGATATTAATCAAAATTTCGTTTCTGGGCATATTTTACTTGGTCCTGCACTCAATAAAATAATCAATATTCCGATTATAAGTTTTTTCCTGCTCAGCGGTAAAATAGCAAGCGGGAAGTTGGTCTTTCCCTCGGTGATAAGCTACACATTCACAACAATTACCATGCCTTGAGCAGTTGGAATAAGTGCATGGACAATTATGTTTGCCGGTTTTTTGGCGAGCACAGCTGATCTCAGTCATATATATTCATCCTTATTTAAGTTCCAATTAAACGATTCTATTTTTTAAAAAAACAGAAATCCGTACCATTCTTATTGGAAAGAAGCATAACGGTCAACAAGTTGTAGATTTGCAGTTCATTATTTTTACCATTAAAATGAAGCTTATCTAAAGCAAATTAATCAAAATACAAAAAAGACCGTTCAAAAAAGCAAATTTTTAAGAAAAGTTTCGTCTATCCCCTATTTTCTTTCAGAAAGAGTAAAATTCTATAAAAAATCTAGAAAAATTGTGTTGTAATTAGTTGCGGTTCGGGATAATCATATATTTATTATAGACTAGATATAAACAGCTGTTGATATTTGTGTAATAAAACCGGAGCAAGATCAGCTTTTCAATCCTACACAGGAATGCAGGATTAACATATGTGGCAGGACGCTTTTTCCCAATACACAGGTAAAACTTGTGACGTAGACATGGATTCAAAAGACGAAGTTTATGACCTCAAAACCATTGACGGTCTTAAGCTTCACCTTGATCATGTCCACATCAAGAATTGTCTCCTGCGCCCTTATTTTGAGCAGAAAAAAAACTATCCTCTTGTTGACTCCCGCGAGTTACTCCCCTCTTTTGAAGTAGATTTATACGAGTACAAAAGACTTCCCGGTTTCAGTATGGTGGCACTGGAACGTCCGCTGAATTATTTTCAAGAAATTTTTCAATTTGACATCCTGCACAGCCCAACTCTTCTAGATGATGCAACGACAAAGGATGCCTGCCCTCTATTCGAATCTATTTTACGTACTAATATTGAAACATTTGAAAGCAGGTTGCCTAAAAGATCTCATAAAGATTTTTTAAATGAATTTGATAATATGGATATTTCATCCATTGAGAATTATGGAAAGATTATACCTCATTTGCTTGAAATTGAACGTGCACATGTAATGGCTCAAGATAACAGCGGTAAATTCTACCTTTCAGGGGTATTCGGATCATTCCCTTCTGATTTGGACACCGAGCTTAAACGATTCGGAATTAAAATAGGCAAGTTCAAACCGGGTGATAACTTGCTTTACGAATATAACCGTTTGTTTGTTTATACTTTTCTTATGGAGCTGCACGGTTTTCCCATTGTCTCGGAACGCCGTACCTCCTCATCTCTTTTTGCCCGTCGTCTTTTCAGGATGGGTGAAAAATTCATGGTTCGAGTACTTGGTCAGTCAGATAGAACCATCACGACCCTTTTTTCGCATCCTAAAGCCAAACATTATCCCAGAGTTGAAAAAGTCGCTTTAGTGCAAGTTAGCCCTGACAATAAGGAAAACATTGCCGAACTCAAAAAAGGCGGTTTTTTTGTTGATGAAAAAAAACGTGTTGTAATTCTAAAGGTCAAATATCGTCAGCATAAATTTAATATGGAAAACGTCCGCGAAGACCGTGCTCTATCTGTTTACAGACAGGAAGTAATCCACCCCATTACCGGAGAATGTACAGCTCGCTTCAATGTAATCAAAGATGCATCCAGTATGACCATCCTGTTAAACGATATTGTACGCGGCGAGTACAACGGCAATATTGTATACAAACGCAATGAACTTATTCAGGACACTGAAACCCATGAAAAAAGGTTAAAATTCCTATTCGCATGGTTGTCTAAACACCAAAGAAGAATCATTGGATATTCAGATGAATTTTATTCCGGAGTAGTCAAGGTTTTAGACAGCTATCTACTAGCCCCGGATAATTATGAGCCTTTTAATGAGCTCTCTGATTTATATCAGGAAGTCTGGTCTAAATACAGTTTTATCCAGCAGGCTAGAAAGCTCAAAACTCTTGAAGACCTCAAAGAAAGAAAGTATCGGGGCAAAACCATTTCATATCTTGAAATGCTTAAGACCATGACTGGAATCATGAATGATCTCAAATTCGAAATTGTTAACTATTTTGATAAATTGGTCGAAACTACTTTAAATATTGGCGATAGGGTCCTAAACGATGCCTATCTCAGACGTACTTATGTTTCAAAAACCGATGAAGAATTAACTGATTACGGACTTGAAGTTAAAAAACTTTATGGTCGGCTGGTGGTAATTTTAGATGAATTCAGGTCGATCCGCAAAAGCCGTTCTCTTTATGAAGAAGGGACCAGTATAAGCGGATTGGTTTAAAAAATTGCGGGGGCAATATCAAGAGATGTTGCTCCTAACTTATATGGGAGAAAAAATGTCAGCACTGCGCACTACACCGCTTACTGAATGGCATCGTGAAAACGGAGCTAAACTTGTACCTTTTGCAGGATTTGAAATGCCTGTTCAGTATAAAGGTATTATTGTCGAACACAAACATACCCGCGAAAAAGCAGGTGTTTTCGACATCAGTCATATGGGTGAATTCAAACTTTCAGGCAAAGGTGCAAAAGATGCACTCAATAAAGTGGTAACACAAAATCTTGATACTCTTGCACCGGGCAAATGCCGTTACGGTTTTCTGCCTAATGAAAAAGGTGGAGTACTCGATGATCTGATCATTTACTGCCTTGGTGAAGATTCATACATGCTGGTAGTCAATGGATCATGCGAAGAAGGTGATTTTAACTGGATTGATTCAAAGCTTCCTGAAGGAATTGATTTTGAAAACATCTCTTACGAGACTGCCAAAATTGATTTACAAGGTCCTCTTGCCTTAGATATTCTTGAAAGCGTTTTCGGCCGCGATTTCAAACATCTTAAATATTTTAATTTTGAACAGACTGAATTTGACGGATATGAATTAATTATCAGCCGTACCGGTTACACAGGTGAACTTGGTTATGAATTCTATCTGCCTGCCGACAAAGCTCAATCTCTGTGGGAAAAAATAGTAGCAGACGAAAGAGTTGAACCGATCGGGCTTGGCGCACGTGATACTCTGCGTCTTGAACTCGGTTATCCTCTTTATGGACAGGACCTTGATACCGACCACAATCCCCGTGAAGGCGGCTATAGCTTTCTGTTATCCGCAGATGCATATACAGATGTAAAAGAGCTGCTTATTCCCCTGGTTATTGAAGGACGTCGCTCTGCCCGTCACGGTGATAAAGTTCTTCTGGATGACAAAGAAGTCGGTGTGGTTACCAGCGGATCTTTTTCTCCTACGCTCGGATATTCCATTGCCCTTGCCTATGTAGCTAAGGATGCAGCTGAAGCTGATACTTTTATGGTTCAGGGTGCAAGAACCAAACTCGAAGCAAAGAAAAGTGAACTTCCTTTTTATAAAGAAGGCACAGCCCGTAAAAAACTTGATTAACGTGCATTACATTTAGCTTAAATAAGCCCCGTCATTTTTTAAATGGCGGGGCTTATTTTTGATGACTATCATCCTGATTATTGCTTGAAATTTCGGGAAACTATTAGCAAATATAACCACCGGAAAATTAATGAAAAAGACTTTTTTTGTAATCTTAATTTCTTTTTTAATTTTACAATGTATCCCGGTTTATGCAGGCTTCTTGCCCTACGGAAGGATATTTAAAGCAGCAAAAGATGATCGTTCATATTTGACCCAGGCGCATGACACTAGACTTCAACTTAACTTACATAAAAAAATGTTACTTAATTTTCCAGAAAATATCATAAGTATAAGTAGTTATGTATTTATTGGACATGGTTTTCTTGTAGGTGAAGTTGATAACATTATTGAACGAACTAAATTGATTGAATGTACTAAGGAGATACCGGGCCTTAATGGACTCAGTTATTTTTTACCTGTAAAAAACTCCACTATTACGAGTACTTCTTCTACTCTTGAAATTAAAATTAAAGGAATACTTGAACCTGATTATCCTTCCTCAAAATTGACTGTAAAAGTTGTACAGAACACAATTGTATTACTTGGGGTTCTCGGACTCAACGAGCAAAAAAAAGTATGTGACTCCGTATTAAAAATATCCGGAACAAGTCAGCTAATCAATTTTATTCAGTCTCCTACGGAGAATGAGGCAAAACGAAAACGCTTTCATCCTTTGCGTAATATTTTTGAATAATCGGAATTTGTTGACTCCTGAAAAGATTTGTCCTACCTCCCCTCTCATGTCTCAGCTTTAATCAATATAAAGACCTTTGGCTCTTGCGTTGCCGTACCGGAATTAAATCCGGAAAACGGACAACCATTTTCAAATAATATTCCACTAAAGGATATTAAGGTTTTGTTATGTTTAAAGCACTCCAGAAAATTAATTCCCGTCCCCTGCCTTTTGAAATATACTCTGCGTCCGATCTTTGGACCGATGATCATATAGCAAAGCAAATGCTGAATTATCATCTCAATCCGGATGTTGACGCTGCATCTCGTAATGCTAGTTTTATATCTAAATCAACAGCTTGGATTATCGACCATTTTAATTTGAACTCAAGTAAGAGTGTTGCTGATTTTGGATGCGGCCCCGGACTTTACACCACGGCCTTTGCAAAAACTGGTGCTCAGGTCACAGGAATTGACTTTTCCACCAATTCAATCAGTTATGCTGAATCAATAGCTGATCAGCATGCACTATCTATTAATTATATTAACCAGAATTACCTTACTTTCAGCAGCAATATACGCTTTGACCTAATTACAATGATTATGTGTGATATTTGTGTATTAAGCCCTGCGCAACGTAAAATAATGCTTCAAAAATTCTATGATCATCTCGCCCCGGGGGGACAAGTTCTGTTAGATGCATACTCTCTGGCTGCTTTTGCAGAACGCGAAGAGAAAGCTACCTATGAACTCAACCAGCTCAACGGTTTTTGGGCTGAGGATAACTATTATGGATTTTTGAACACATTTAAATATGAAGAAGAAAAAGTCGTACTTGATAAGTATACGATTATCGAAGACGCACAGACCAGAGAAATATATAACTGGTTACAGTACTTTGATCCTAACGATCTGATCAACGAATTCAAAAACTATGGATTCGGAAATATTGAATTATTTTCTAATGTAGCTGGAACCTTGTTCCAAACCGATAGCAATGAATTTGCCATGACTATTACTAAGTAGCTGTAATAATTAAATCTGGCGTCTTTTAATCTGAAAGACGCCTTTTTCAAACCTTAGTTAACTATGTATTATGTCAAAATAGTAATAATAAGCTTTTTAAACCGTCCTCCTCTGCTGCATAGATACTGTTAATATACTTTAATTACGGATAGATATCTGAAAAAGAGACTACCGAGTGTTATAACTGGTTTATAATTTTCTAATCATGATCATTTTTTAGTAAAGCCAACTCTTTTTATATTTTTCATCAAAAATTCAGCTACTTAATGTATTAAGTTTTTATTATTACTTTTGTGACATAAATTAAATTGTGTCATTCACGCCTCAAGCAATTCTTTTTTTAATTCACGCTCCACATGTATAGTTTACATTTCAGAAAATGAAAAAAAGTATTCAGTTTTGGAATTATTGAAAACATTTCCAAACAAAAATTATCTGAATCATTTTCTGATTGGTCATGAGGCAGGTTAAAGAAAACGTGAACCTTATATGGATTTGGCCAGTAATGAAAATTTCCAAGACAACAGGTGTAAAAACGTCATTTCAACTGCCCTTTAGCGGTCTAGGTATTTCACTGAAAGCTTGTGCTGACAAAGCTGAAAAGATGCAGGCCAGATATAGTGAGATTTCTGAATGCAATCACTTTGTAAATGAAATCTTTGCCGACACACCTTTCACCGGATTTTCCGGCTACGAACTGCTTTTGACCCTGGGGCGTGAAATCCGTGGAAGATAACACAAACAAAATTTTAGGAGCGATGATGAGAATTAATCGTAGAGATTTTGTGAAAATGACGACTGCTGTAGCTGCAGGTATTGCGGCTGTTCCAGCGTTCGGAGGGCTTGGGAAGGCCTTTGCGAACACTGCACAGGAACGGGCAAGACAACTCAGTCCTAAATGGACCAAACAAACAACATCCGTATGTGCTTTCTGCTCTGTAGGCTGCGGACTTTTAGTCAACACTGACCTTGAGACAAAACGTGCCATAAACGTTGAGGGGAACCCTGACCACCCCATTAACGAAGGTGCTCTCTGTGCTAAAGGTGCAGCAACTATTCAAATGACAGAAAACCCGAAACGTCCGGGCAAATTTCTGTACCGTGCTCCTTATGCAGAACAGTGGGAAGAAAAAGACTGGGAATTCTGCAAAAAACGTATCGCTAAATTAATCAAAAAATCACGAGATGAAAGTTTCGAGAAGAAGAATGCCAAAGGACAGGTTGTAAACCGTACTATGGGTATTGCTTCCCTCGGTTCTGCTGCGCTGGATAACGAAGAATGTTATGCCATGCACAGCTTCATGCGTTCTCTAGGCCTGGTGTACGTTGAGCATCAGGCACGTATCTGACACAGCGCAACTGTTGCGGCTCTGGTAGAGTCGTTCGGACGCGGTGCGATGACCAACCACTGGAATGATCTTCAGAACAGTGATTGCATTTTGATAATGGGCAGTAATGCTGCCGAAAACCATCCCATTTCCTTCAAATGGGCAGTGAAAGCACAAAAACGTGGAGCTAAAATTATCCACGTCGACCCGCGTTTCACCCGTACTTCCGCAAGATCTGACGCGTATATTGCTCTGCGTTCAGGTACTGATATTGCCGTTCTCGGCGGCATGATAAATTACATCATCAAGAATAAGCGCTACTTCCATCAATATATGGTGGACTATACCAATGCGTCTTTTATTGTAGGTAAAGATTATGACTTCAAAGACGGCCTGTTCTCCGGCTTTGACAGCAAAACAAATTCCTACGATAAATCCAAATGGGCTTTTGAACTGGATGACAAAGGTATCCCCAAACAGGATAAATCCTTACAGGATCCTAATTGTGTCTTTCAGATTTTGAAAAAACACTTCTCACGTTATACCCCTGAGAAAGTATCCTCCATCTCAGGTGTATCAACCAAGGATCTGGAATTACTCTATAAGACATACACTGCCACTGGTAAAAAAGACAAAGCCGGAACCATTATGTACGCCATGGGTTGGACCCAGCACACGGTTGGTGTACAGAACATCCGCGCCATGGCAATGATTCAGCTTATGCTGGGTAATATTGGTATTGCAGGCGGCGGTGTTAACGCACTGCGCGGCGAATGTAACGTTCAGGGCTCCACTGACTATGCTCTGCTTTATCACATTCTGCCAGGCTACTTAAAGACACCTCTTGCCGGTCAGGACACTCTTGACCAGTACAACACTACTTATACTCCGGTCAGCAAAGATCCTGAAAGTGCTAACTGGTGGCAGCATTATCCTAAGTATTCTGCAAGTCTTATCAAGGCTATGTATTCTGAAGATACTCCTGAACAGGGGTACCAGTATCTGCCACGTCTTGATAACCACAAAGCCAGTGTTTACTCATGGATTCCACTTATCGACCGCATGTATCAGGGTAAATTCACAGGTGGTCTGATTTGGGGTATGAACCCTGCCTGTTCCAGTTCTGACTCAGTTAAGACCCGTAAAGCTCTGGGCAAATTAGACTGGATGGTAAACGTAAACCTCTTCCAGTGTGAAACCAGTGATTTCTGGAAAGGTCCTGATATGGACCCCAAGAAAGTTAAAACTGAGACCTTCTTCATCCCCTGTGCTTCTGCAATCGAAAAAGAAGGTTCTGTTTCCAACTCAGGTCGCTGGATGCAGTGGCGCTATAAAGGTCCTGAAGCTTTTGGTGATGTGATGACTGATGGTCATTACTTCCACGAAATCTGGGAAGAGCTCAAAGAGCTTTATGAAAAAGAAGGTGGAGTATATCCCGAGCCTATCACGCATCTCAGCTTCAACAATATGTGTGAAAAAGATGATAGCGGTCACTATCACTTCAGTGCACAGAAAACAGCCAAACTCTGCAATGGCTGGTTCACTCGTGACACTACGGTAAAAGGCAAAAAGTTTAAAAAAGGACAGCAGGTTCCAAGCTTCGCTTACTTACAGGCTGACGGTTCCACTACCTCCGGTAACTGGCTGTACTGTAACTCCGTAACCGATGAAGGCAACAAGTCTGAACGTCATGATGCAACCCAGACCAAGGAACAGGCAAATATCGGCCTCTTCCCCAACTGGACATGGTGCTGGCCTGTTAACCGCCGTATCCTTTACAATAGGGCATCTGTTGACCAAAAGGGTAACCCTTGGAACCCCAAGAAAGCGGTTATTAAATGGAACGGCTCAAAATGGATCGGTGATGTTCCTGATGGCGGATGGAAGCCTGGAACAAGGCATCCTTTCATTATGCGTAAAAACGGTTACGGCCAGCTTTATGGCCCCGGACGCGCTGATGGTCCCCTGCCTGAATATTACGAACCACTGGAATGTCCTGTAGCTGACCACCCCTTCTCCAAAACTCTGCACAGCCCAACAGCTGTTCAGGTTAAAGGTGAAGAAAAAGCTGTCTGTGATCCTCGATATCCGTTCGTTGGTACCACCTATCGTATCACTGAACATTGGCAGACAGGTTCTATGACCCGCTGGCAATCATGGCTGGTAGAAGCTGAGCCGCAGATGTTCTGCGAAATCAGCCCCGAACTGGCTAAGCTTCGCGGAATTGAAAATGGCGAAAAAGTCACTATTGAAAGCGTACGTGGCTCACTTTGGGCCATTGCCATGGTTACCGAACGTATTCAGCCTTACAACATTAACGGAACTGACGTGCACATGGTCGGTATGCCCTGGCATTATGGCTGGGTAACTCCTATCAACGGCGGCGATTCTGCAAATATTGTAACTCCCAACGTTGGCGACCCCAACACCGGTATCCCGGAATACAAGGCCTTCATGGTCAATATTCGCAAGTGGAAGGAGGGTGATAAGTAATGTCCGGTAAAAGCTTCTTCGTAGACCTCACCCTTTGTACCGCGTGTCGCGGTTGTCAGGTAGCCTGCAAACAGTGGAAAAAGCTACCCGCAGAACAGACCCGTAATGTAGGTTCACACCAGAACCCGCAGGATCTGTCTTCAAAAACAATACGTCTCGTTCGCTTCAATGAAGCACGCGATGAAAAAGGCAAACTCAACTGGCTCTTCTTTCCTGAGCAGTGCAGACACTGTATTGAGCCACCCTGTAAATATGTTGCCAACATGTACAAACCCGGCTCTGTTATACAGGACCCCAAAACCGGCGCAGTTGTAATGACTGACAAAGCTGTCATTCGTAAGGGTAAGCTTGAAAGCTGGGAAATGTGTCCATATAACGTGCCCCGTCAGGATCCGGCAACCGGACTCTGGAGCAAATGCGACATGTGTCTGGACCGTGTTGAAATGGGCATGCTGCCTGCTTGTGTACAGAGCTGCCCCACCGGAACAATGAACTTCGGTGATCGCGCAGACATGCTTAAGATGGCTTATGATCGTCTTGCAGAAGTACAGAAGACAAAGCCTAATGCCTTTCTGGCTGATCCTGAAGATGTGCGCGTTATCTACCTGTGCGAAACTGCACCTGAGAACTACCACGAAACACTGTTAGCCTCAGCAGAGCAGCGCAAGACAATCATGGCGAACAAAGCAACTCCTCCCAAGAGCTCAAGGCGCAGTTTCCTCACCGCCGCTCTTGGTAAGAAAAACGAAGCTTAAACAGACACAAGGAGAAATAAAATGAAAAAATTATTGATCATGTGCCTGTTAAGTCTAGGCCTCATGTTCGTAGCTATCGGCGCCGGAGCGCAGGAAGAATATACTGCCCCTGATGACGACCTCCTCATTAACTACATCAAGGGTAACAGTAAACGCGATCTCGGTGTTGTTTTTAACCATTCCAGTCATGAGAACTACGAATGTGTTGATTGTCACCACAACATTAAGAAAGCAGGTAAACCCACAAGCTGTGCAAGCTGTCATGACAACTTCTCTGCGGAACCAACCAAAGGGTACAAGTCATACTTCAAGGCAATGCACTACAAACGTAACAACGAGAGACGTCCTTCATGTGTCTCCTGTCACGTTAAAGAATTCGGACAAGACAAAGACATGACCGGATGCGTCAATTCTGCCTGTCACCCCGAAGGTATCAAGTAACCTAAGTTATTCAGTCTAAAATAACATCCTGATTCTCCATGAAAAGCCCCGCTAGCGGGGCTTTTCTTATGTCTAATGAATTTTTATTTAAGAATACTTTGATAAAAATATCTTATATGTTATATATAAAATCATCTAAGTTAAGCATTGTAAAAACAAAAAGGAGGAGAGTATGGCTTTAAAAGAAATTAAATATGAAAAAGTAAGAGAAAAGATGAAACCCGGCGATGTAATTGCTTTTGGCGGGAAAGGAGCTTTTTCAGAAATAATAAAAATGGCTACGATCTCTCCTCTTTCACATGTTGCCACAGTATTTCAAACTAAGGTTGCTGTTGATGACGGAACTGACAGGTTCTTTAACCAAGTAATTGAATCCACATCACTCAATAATTTTAACGGGGTATCTATCAATCGCCTAAGCGACAGAATAAAACATTACAAAGGAAATGTATGGTGGCTGCCCCTGCGAAAAGATTTACGTAAAGATGTTGAAGCACATAAAAAGTTCTTTGATTTCCTTTTTGACAAAGCCCAAAGACGTATCAGATACGACATGCCTCAAGCAGTAAAATCAGCACTGGATTTACTGGATTCTATTAAAGGTCCAACATACAATAAAGAAGATTTCAGTAAATTTTTCTGTTCTGAGCTGGTAGCTGCAGGATTGGAAGCAGCTGGAGTGGTGGGCACAGTAAATGCGTCAGAAGTCACGCCCGTGGATTTGTGCAGATGGAATATTTATGAAGAAGATTATTATCAATTAAAGGTCGACAAAAAATTAAAAAAAATAAAAAGGTATAATAAGATGGACCCCAATCAATGGTCTGATTAGATAAAAGAATCCCCTGTTGTTTATTACAGACAACAGGGGATTCTTACTTAGACTTATTTTTTTATTCTGGGAAAACCGGTCATAATACTCAGCACAGCAACTACAGCAAGTATAAAGCAATAGTGCATGTTCCCGATAATCTCCAGAGGTGAAAGCTGAGAGATGGAACCGGCAAGGAGTATCTGTGCACCGTAAGGAATAATTCCCTGTACGATACAGGAAAAAATATCAAGCAGACTGGCACTGCGGCGGGGATCGACGTTGTGACTTTCTGCAATTTCTTTTGCCATTCCCCCGGTAAGGATAATCGCAACGGTATTATTTGCAGTGCAAAGATCAGAAAAAACGGAGAGAGCACCAATACTGAGTTCACCAGCTCTGGTGGACTTAGTTCCACGTGTCAGCCTGCCTATAAACCGAATTATGTAGGCAATACCACCATGATATTTGATCAGTTCACCAAGCCCGCCGACAAGCAAGGACAATACAAGAATTTCCTGCATTCCAGTAAAACCAGAGTAAATATCCTGTGAAAACTTGAGCATACTGAAAGTTTCCATGGAAGCAATACCGACAGCTCCTGTGAAAATGATTCCTGCACCAAGCACAATAAATACGTTCACGCCCATTACAGCCATTATGAGAATAGTTATATAAGGAAGTACCTTGAGCAAACTGTATGTTCCGTCTTGAACAACCTGACCGCCCTCCCCTGCAAAATAAAGGATAATGACCGTTAATATTGCAGCGGGCAACGCTATCAAAAAGTTCATTTTGAATTTGTCACTCATCTTACAACCCTGAGTTCGGGTAGCAGCGATAGTTGTGTCTGAAATCATTGAAAGGTTGTCACCAAACATTGCGCCACCGACAACTGCGCCCATCAACAAAGCAGAGGAAATATCAGTTTTACCAGCGACACCGACGGCAATAGGTGCGATTGCAGCAATTGTTCCCATAGATGTTCCCATGGCAGTTGCAATAAATGCAGCAATAACGAACAGTCCGGGCAGAACCATTGATGCAGGAACTATAGAAAGACCGAGGTTAACAGTAGACTCAACTCCACCGATAGATTTTGCGACAGATGCAAATCCACCTGCAAGCAGATAGATCATACACATGGTGATGATACCCGGCTCACCAGCTCCACGTAAGAAAATATTAATTTTTTTCGGTAATCTTTCCACGCCCCATCCAGACTGCCCAAGCTATTGCAGGCAAAATAGCAACAGTTGCGGAAAGCTGATAAAAAGCCATGCTGGTTCCATCCATTGTCAGGAAAGTCCCTGTTCCAATGAAAATAGCCAAGAATAACCCTAGTGGAGCCAAAGCTAAGCCGTTAGCTTCCTGTTTCATAGTGATACATCCTTATATAAAGAGTTAAGCATATAGTTTAAGTCTTCTGGTCTATAATCTTCCAAAAGGCAAAACACTGAGCAATTCTGTGAAAAACAAAGGAAGTAATTACTTTTCTTAAAAAACCAGCAATAAATTTCATTTATTTTTCTTTATCCGACACCGACCCGTTTAAATGCGCACCTTTCTCTGGTTCTGTCAATGAAAACTGGCCCCTTGTATTAAAGTATAACTTTAAGAAATAAAAAATCCCCTTGCACTAAAAGCACAAGGGGATACAAATACTTATCAACCAAGATCAAGACAAAACGAATTACTCCTTAAATTTGATTTAAAGGAACTATCGTTCAAAAAATCTAGTATTCAATATCGACAGCAGAAGAAGCTCTGATGGCACGGGCCTTAGCCTCTTCAATATCAGATCCTAAGGCGAGAGCAACACCAAGACGCCGAACTCCCGCACATTCACCTTTACCAAAAATAAGCACCTTAGTGTCAGCTTCTTCAAGTGCCTTATCAACATTTGCAAAAGCCGGAGAATTGGACTCGCCATTGGAAAGAATTACACTTGAAGCTGCAGCACCGTACTGACGAATAGCAGGAACAGGCAAGCCAAGGATAGCGCGGACATGCAGTGCAAACTCACTGAGATCTTGAGATATGACGGTAACCAGTCCAGTATCGTGAGGACGCGGTGAAACTTCACTGAAGAAAATATCTTCGCCCTTGATGAATAATTCAACACCGAAAAGCCCTCTTCCTCCAAGAGCATCGGTAATACGGAGTGCGTAATCCTGAGCTTTGGCAAGAGCCGTTTGAGTCATTGGCTGAGGCTGCCATGATTCGCGGTAATCACCATCTTCCTGTCGGTGTCCGATGGGCGCGCAGTAGGAAGTTCCTCCGGCATGACGTACTGTAAGTAAAGTAATTTCGTAATCAAACTCAACAAATTTCTCGACAATGATGCGTCCTTCTCCTGTTCTTCCTCCGGACTGTGAATACTCCCAGGAATAGTCGATATCAGCTTCACTCTTTATAGTGCTCTGCCCTTTGCCGGATGAACTCATCACAGGTTTAATAACGCAAGGGATACCAATCTCCTGCACTGCAGCAAGGTACTCTTCTTTGGTGTCGGCGAATTTATATGGAGAAGTTTCTAATCCGACTTCTTCAGCAGCAAGTCTACGGATACCTTCACGGTCCATGGTCAGTCTGGTTGCACGGGCTGTAGGAATAACGGTGAACCCTTCACTTTCAAGTTCAAGCAAAGTGTCAGTAGCAATTGCCTCGATCTCAGGCACGATGAAATCTGGTTTTTCTTCTTCAACCACACGACGAAGTTCTGCTGCATCAAGCATAGATATTACATAACTACGGTGAGCCACCTGCATGGCCGGAGTATTTTCATATCTGTCAACAACGAAAACCTCAACGCCTAGACGCTGGGCTTCAATAACAACCTCTTTACCAAGTTCACCGCCACCAAGAAGCATCATTTTTCGTGCGGAAGAAGTTTCAGCAGTACCGAGAGTGACCATATTTTTCTCCGTAAAGTAAATTTTTATAAAAAAAGCAATATTCAAGAAATTAAGATAAAGTTGAGCTTCTACTCGCATAACAGCACTTAAAACTCAAGAATTATGAAGCATACAGCCATAGTTAGTGATAATATCAATTGACCGAAAAGCGAGCGCTATTGTCAACCGGTCAATGCTATTGTACCAATTAAAACCATTAAGACACAATAATCGAATTTAAAATATAAAGGTAATATGAATAAAAAAAGAATTGTCCTGGCTGTAACAGGAGCCAGCGGAACAATATATGCTCAGAAACTTTCTCAATTTTTGGGTACTATGGAAGCTTTGGAACTTCACCTGATCGTTTCTAAGGCAGCTCTGAAGGTAATGGAACTTGAAACAGATTTCAAACCTGAAGACCTGATTGAAAACGCTGATTTTATTTACGAACAAAACAATATTGCCGCGCCTCCGGCAAGCGGCTCATGGTCTCATGATGGTATGATTGTATGCCCCTGTTCAATGTCGTCGCTAGCAGCGATTGCTCAGGGGCTTGGCTCCAATCTGATTCATAGGGCTGCAGACGTTTCTCTCAAGGAACGTCGCAAACTCATATTGGTCACAAGAGAAACACCGCTTAACTTGATCCATATTCGAAATATGGAAACAGTTACACTTGCGGGGGCGTCAGTTATGCCCGCATCACCGGGGTATTACCATGCCCCCAAAAGCATTGATGAACTGGCTGCACACATGGCCGGACGAATACTGGAACAATTAAATATTTCACATAACCTGTATAAACGCTGGTGCGAAGATTCACAGAGGTAATTTATGAAACACACATTTACATGGAATGGTCATTCCAATTTCACCATACAGTCAGATGATAAAACTATCGTCATCGATCCCTTTTTTGAGGGAAATCCAAAAGCTACAGCTACATGGCGTTCAATAAAACAGGCTGATGCTGTTCTTGTAACCCATGACCACGGTGACCATGTTGGTCAAGCCGCAGAAATATGTAAGGCCACCGGAGCAGAACTCGTTTGTATCTTTGATTTTATTGAAGATATGATAGCTCAAGGAGTAAGCGGCGACAAAATCATAGGTATGAATATCGGCGGTACGATTGAAGTCTCAGGAATAAAGGTAAAAATGGTGCAAGCCATGCACTCTTCCGCATCAGGGGCTCCCGCAGGATTTATCATCACCTATCCTGATAATTTCTGTGTCTACTTTGCAGGTGACACAGGACTTTTCTCCAGCATGGAGTTATTTGGTAAACGTCATGACATCGATGTTGCTGTACTTCCTACCGGTGGCTGGTTCACCATGGATTCTGAGGATGCTGCATATGCGTGCAAACTTTTAGACTGCAAAACCGCAATACCAATGCATTTTGGGACATTCCCTATTCTCGAACAGAACGCCAAATCTTTCACGCATCACTGTTCTGAACAGGCACCGGATTGTAAGGTCGTAGAACTGGAAATCGGCACCCCTCAAGAAATTAAGAGATAAATTTTCCATATTTTAAAAAAAAGGGTAGACATTGTTTCAATGTCTACCCTTTTAATCTTATGTCTAAAATTAGTCTAAAAATATAAATCAAAAAGCTTAAAAAGATATCATATAAAAAACGCGCTCCTGCGAGATCAATTTTAACTTAGAAAAATCTGTTTACAGCAAAAATATCCCGGCAAGTCCGAGTAGTGATAAAAAGCCGAAACTGTCTGTAATGGTGGTAAGAAAAATTGAGGATGCCTGAGCTGGATCTCGTCCGAACTCTTTCAAAATAATAGGAATTGCACCACCGACAACTGCTCCTAAAACCATATCAATAAATAGAGCGGCAGACATGACCATGGCTAGCGTATAGTTACTTGTCAGAAGAAAAACGGCGAACAAGACAAGAAATGCTATGCAAATACCATTTGCAAGCCCGATCTTAAGTTCACGAAATACTGCTTCCCACGACTTTTTGCGATCAAATTTTTCAGTAGCAAACTGCCGAATCATAACAGCTAGAGCCTGTTGACCGGTATTACCGGCCTGATTGGCAACGATGGGCATTAATACAGCGAGAATAGCCATTTGGGTTATATTTGCTTCGAAAAGATGAACCACCCATGCAGAGACAGCTGAGTTGGCCACATTAATGACCAGCCATGGAAGACGTTTCTTAACAGAATATTTCCAAGGTGAATCAACTGTTTCATCAGTACCCGCACCAACCATTGACTGCATATCTTCACTGGCTTCTTCGTTAATAATATCGATAACATCATCAACAGTTACAACACCGATAAAACGATGGTCAAAGTCAGTTACAGGCATAGCAAGAAAATTATAGTGGGCAATAAGACGAGCAACTTCTTCCTTGTCCACATTATATGTAACAGAAATCAAATGCTGGTTATGAGTCAGATCGGTAAGCATTTTTCCGGGACGGGAAATCAGCAAATCGCGCATGGAAACAGCGCCGACAAGATGATTACGACGATTCACAACATAGGCATAATAAGGAATACTTTTATCTTCCACTTCCTTACGGATAGTGGAAATAGCCTGATCAACAGTCATGTTGTCACGTACAATGGCAACTTCGGTGGTCATAACACCACCAGCTGTTTCAGGGTCAAAAGTCAGAAGAGTTGAAATTTCTTCACGATCTTCAGCTTTTATTTGACGAAGAAGGGTTTCCCGCAGATCATCATCAAGTTCTTCAAGAATATCCGTCGCATCATCCGGCGACATATATTCAAGTATACGCGCAGCCATGCCGACATTAAGTCTTTTGATGAGATCACGCTGATCATATTTTTCCATCTCAGCGATGGAATCAGCAGCGTCACGAATTGGCAGCTGCTTGATAAATTTGACCTGCTCTTCAAGTCCGAGTTCTTCAATATGGTCAGCAGCATCAGCAGGGTGCAGGGCATCAATGACTAACTGGTCCACTTCACCAGCAAGTCCTTTTCCACTTTCCTGCCACTCTCTTAGCGGCTCGGGTATACCTTTTGCTTTTGCCATGGCGAACCAACTATCTTAATTAGATTGAAAGGTCAAAATTTATGACTGTTTTTAATTATTAAAAACACTTTGTGAAATCCTTCTCAGCCCTTGTATTACTTGATAAAAGCGGATACGCAATTTCGTTACATGACCTCAAACATAATGTTACAAAATCTTAACAGGATTAATATGACTGAAAACATGTTTAATAACTTCTTTCAAGCCGAAGCAAAAATGTTCCTTCTGGCAACTATAAGAATAGCTTTAAGCGAAGATGGCCCTGACTTGACCTCACTAGGCCTGTTTGAACCGGAAGATATTGCTACCGCTCAAATCATCGCTAAAGAAGATACCGTTGTAGCCGGACTGCCTCTGATTAACTTAATTCTTGAATTTGCAGATCAGGAAAACAAGTGTCAGGTGCATTTAAATGTTGATGAAGGTGATAAAATCTCCACTGGAACACTCATTGCCGCAATCCAAGGGCCTGCAGCCCTGCTCCTGAAAGCGGAACGGGTAATCCTCAACTTCATCTCTCATATGTCCGGTATTGCCACTGAAACCCGCAAATATGTTCAGGCTCTGGATCACAGTGAAACTATCCTTCTGGATACACGAAAGACACTGCCCGGCCTGCGCTACCCTGAAAAGTACGCTGTCCTTGTGGGAGGAGCCAAAAACCACAGACTTAATCTTGTGGAAATGCTCATGCTTAAAGACAATCACATCGATCGCGCCGGTTCAATTACTTCAGCAGTGGACAAGCTTCGTGCAAAATATGAAGAATGTCCTCCCATCGAAGTTGAATGCCGTAATCAGGAAGAAGTTAATGAAGCTATTGCCAGCCAGGTTGATCGTATCATGCTTGACAACATGACTTTTGATGAAGCCAAAGCTGCAATTGAAACTATTCCTGATGAAATTGAAACAGAAATCAGCGGAAATGTGACCCTTGAAACCATTGCCGGACTTGCAGAAGCAGGGCCAGACTATATTTCAGTGGGAAGAATCACTCATTCCGCCAAATGCTCTGACATGAGCATGAAGATTATATCAATGTAGGTAATACAATAAATGTATTCAGATATCATTGCTGAACAGAAAAAAGATATGGTAAAAGGCTGGCAATTCTTGGACACCACTACCAATCTGACGAAATTATCAGACATACTGATCTAAAAGGCGATTCTCTGGAACTTGCCCGTCAGATCGAGAAACTGGAAGCAGAATACATTGTATTTTGCGGTGTTCATTTTATGGCCGAATCAGCAGCAATAGTGCGCAGGGAAAATCAAAAAGTATACATTCCCGACGCAAGCGCCGGATGCGTCATGGCCAACATGGCTCCGGCATGGCTTGTTGATAAAGTTCTTACAAAGATTCTAAATGAGACCGGACGAAAGATAATTCCACTTGCTTACGTCAACACTCCTGCTGCAGTGAAAACTGTTTGCGGTAAGCATGGTGGTTCCGTCTGTACCTCTGCAAATGCTGAAAAAATGCTCAGTTGGGCTTTAGATCAAGGTGACGCAGTGCTATTCCTGCCCGACAAAAACCTTGCGCTTAACACCGCGAATAGACTTGGAATTCCGGAAGAAAAACGGATGTTGCTTGATATTCGCGGAAAAGGTGAGAAAATCGACACAAAGGCAACCAAGGATAAAGACCTGCTGATCTGGCCCGGTCTATGTGCAATCCATCAGAGATTCAAACTCTCACAGATGGATAAATTCCGTACAGATTATCCCGGATGCAAAATAATCGTTCATCCTGAATGCCCGCCAGAACTAGTAAAAGCTGCTGATGGTGATGGTTCCACCTCATACCTAATAAAATATGTAGATGAAGCCCCTGCCGGCACGACAATTGTTATTGGAACTGAAACCAATCTTGTTAACAGATTGAAAAATATGTTCCCTGACAAAAATATTATGCCGCTAGGAATCAGTATATGCAGCAATATGGCTAAAATTAATGAAAAAAATCTTGCAAATATCCTGCAAAATCTTGAAACAGCACAATATGAAGATGTTTCAGATGAAATCAGAGAACCTGCAAAAAAGGCTCTCGAAAGAATGCTCCAAGTCTGCGCTTAAGTTTAATTAAACCTATAGCCGGAACCTGAAAAGGCTGCCGTAAGTTATGAGATATATTGGCATGCAAGAAAACCGAATGAAAACTGAAGTTTTAGTAATCGGATCAGGAATCGCCGGATGTATATCAGCTCTGACGATAGCAGAAAAAGGTATAGAAGTTACTTTGTTGACACAGGGTGATGACCTCTTTACCGGTAACACAAGGCTCGCTCAAGGCGGAATTGTTTATACCGGACCAGAGGATTCTCCTAAAACCCTTGAAAAAGATATCAGCACAGCAGGTTGGAATTACAACAATAAAAAAGCTGTGCGCGCTATAGCTAATAATGGACCGGAGGCCCTGAAAAAGCTTCTACTTGAGAAGTATCCGGTCCCCTTCCATAAAGATGAAGACGGAGAATACAGCCTGACCCGTGAAGGTGGGCACGCTGTTCCCCGTATTCTCTATTGCGCTGACCACACAGGTCAGACCATTATGGAAACCCTCAGCGAATGTGTAGCTGAACATCCGTACATCACAGTCTGTCCCAACCGGACAGCCATTGATCTGCTTACTAACCATCACCATGCTAAGGGTACAGAATTTATGTACACCTTAAGCAATAAATGCCTCGGTGCTTACGTTTACAACGAATCACGTGATGCAGTAGAAACACTGCTCGCTGATTACACTGTACTGGCTACAGGCGGACTTGGGCAGATTTATCTGCATACAACCAACTCCACAGGGTCTATCGGGTCTGGCGTTGCCATGGCAAACCGCGCAAGAGCCCGTGTTATCAACGCTGAAATGGTCCAGTTCCATCCCACATCCTTTTATCAAGGGACACGTTCACGGGCCACTCGCAGATTCCTCATTTCCGAAGCAGTTCGAGGTGAAGGAGCCAAGCTGGTTAACTCGTCAGGCGAAGCATTCATGCATCGTTATGACCCAAGAAGCGACCTAGCACCGCGTGATATTGTTACCCGCTCGATCCTTGAAGAAATGCTTAAAACCGAAGAAGAGTGCGTATATCTAGATGCGGCCAACCATGTTAACCATGATTTGACCAAAAGGTTCCCTACAATCTATGGGAAATGCCTTGATACAGGGCTTGATATCACCAAACAACCGATACCGGTTGTCCCTGCCGCCCACTATTTCTGTGGCGGTGTTCTTGTAGATGAAAAAGGGAAAAGTACTCTGGACAGACTTTACGCAGTTGGTGAGTGCTCCTGCACAGGAGTTCACGGTGGAAACCGATTAGCCAGTACTTCTTTACTTGAAGGTATGCTCTGGGGATTTAATGCAGGTAAAGACATCAGCCTGAGGGCTTCCAGAAAATCTTCACTTAGCAAAAGAATGCTCAACGCCATTCCGGATTGGGAAAGTCCCGGTACAAATGCAAACGAAGATCCCGCTCTCATCGCACAGGATTGGACTTTTATACGTAGTGTGATGTGGAACTATGTAGGAGTTACTAGATCAACAGCACGCCTTAACAGAGCCATTGACGACCTTCAGAATCTGAACCGTAACCTGCGTTCATTCTACAAAAGGACACCTATCAGCAGGCCTATTATCGACCTTTTCCATGGCTGTCAGTCAGCGTTAATAGTTACCGTAGCTGCACTGAGAAACAAAAAAAGCGTGGGATGTCATTACAGAATCGACTAAGCATTTGATTTTATCTATTCTAAGGGAGGTTGCTCAGGCAGCCTCCCTTTTTTGTTTTGAGCCTATTTTATTTAGATTAGACTTATTTTTAAGACCCTTATCGAGTTTGTCTTTAACAACTTTGTAAGCCATATAATTAAAGTCATAATTTTAACCATTCTCAGGAATAAAATATGAATATTGAAACAAACTACTCATGTAAAAATGTTGACAGGAGCGCTGTTAGCAATCTTTTAAAACAAGTTGGAATGGCATCTTTTGATATTGCTACACACAAAAAAGCTTTTGAGAACAGCTATGTGACTGTTTTTCTATATCATGACAACAAACTGATAGGATTCGGACGTGCAATCGGTGATGGTGTATATCAGCCTGCCATATACGATGTTGCAGTTAATCCTGAATATCAAGGTCAGGGGCTGGGTTATAAAGTGATGAATGCCATCTCGAAGAAACTGCAAGGATGCAGTGTGATACTTTACGCTTCACCGGGTAAAGAAGGTTTTTATTCAAAACTTGGTTTCAGGAAAATGAAAACAGGTATGGCTGCATTCGCCAACCCGGAAAGGATGAAAGAAAAAGGCTTTACAGAATAAAAACCCGCTTGGAAATATATTTCCAAGCGGATTAAAAGTTTAACTTTATTCTAAACTATTTACGCCAGAACTCAGGCACACACAGAACAATTACTGTATATATCTCGAGCCTTCCAAGCAACATACAGAATATTAAAGCCCATTTACCAATTTCAGGTATATGGGCATAGTTATCTGTAGGACCAACACTTCCGATACCTGGTCCAATGTTTCCGATACAGGCGAGTGATGCTGCAAATGATGAAACAACATCGACACCTGTTGCTGAAACCACCAACCCGCAAAGCACGAAAAGGCCAAGCCAAAGCACAAAGAATCCTAGGATATCGTTCATTGTTTCAGGCTTAACAACAGTCTTGCCAAGCTTCACCCGGTTAACTGATCTAGGGTGAATAATTCTAAAAACTTCCTGATAAGCCTGTTTCAAAAGTAGCATAATGCGTAAATGCTTCATCCCGCCACTGGTTGATCCGGCGCAACCACCAAGAAACATACACAGTAAAAGCAATCCCTGTGCAACTGCAGGCCATATTTCATAGTCAGCTGTTGCGTAACCAGTGGTGCTCATGATGGATGCCACCTGAAAGGAAGTATATCTGAATGAGTCAGCAATAGATTCGTACTCAGTAGCAGAATAGACAGAAGCAGTAATAATAACTGTAATAACAAGAGTTATTGCAGCAAAAAATCTGAATTCAGGATCGCGCCACAAAAGAAGCGGGCGTCCTTTGATCATCTGGTAGTGCAGGCTGAAATTAATCGCTGCAACGATCATAAAAAAAGTAATTACGTAATCAATATAAGCACTTTGAAAATAAGCTACAGAGGTGTTCTTGGTAGAGAACCCTCCAGTAGCAAGTGTACCGAATGTATGACAAAGAGAGTCAAAAAGATCCATTCCGCCAAACATAAGCAGGACCACTTCTATAGCTGAGAAAAGTACGTAAACTTTCCAAAGAACCATTGCGGTATCTTTAATACGCGGCTTAAGTTTATCAGGAACGGGACCGGGAACCTCTGCTTTGTATAACTGCATCCCCCCTACTCCAAGAAAAGGAAGGATCGCCAGCGACAATACAATAATTCCCATACCACCAAGCCAATGGGTCAAGCTGCGCCAGAAAAGAATACCTTTGGCATTCTTTTCAATGTCCATCATCACCGAAGCGCCAGTGGTAGTGAATCCTGAAAGGGATTCAAAAAAACAATCAACAAAACTAGTAAAAACGTCGCCAAAATAGAAAGGTAAACTTCCAAAGAAACCAGCCGACACCCAGCCCAAAGCAACAATAGCCATACCTTCCCGATGACTAAGACCTCTATTCTCATCTTTCCCTTTAAAAATAAAAACATAGCCAAGCCGCAAACAGCAGTAACAACAAGCGATTTGACGAGAGGCATAATCCCATCATCTTGATAATACAGGGAAAAGATCAAAGGAAAAAACATAGTCAGCCCGACACAAAGAGTCAGAGCTCCAATAATGTGCAGAACAACTTTCCAGCGCATTAATACAACTCCAGCTTGGTAGTCAGGGCTTTTTCTATTTTTGGAATATTTTTGTGAGTCGAAATAATAAGCAAGCGATCATTAGGTTCTATAACAGTAAGCCCTGTAGGGATGATAACTTCATCGCCACGCTGAAAACAGAGAATAAGAGTGCCTTTAGGAAGGTTCAAATCCATAATAGGCTTGCCCACAATTCCTGATTTTTCCTGAGCAATGGCTTCCAAAGCTTCAGCCTCTTCCCCTTTGATGGAAACTGCAGAAATAACCTTACCCTGTCTCACAAAATGCAGGATAGAATTAATAGCTGAAAGTCTTGGACATACAAGATGGTCAATACCGATGGGCTGAATCAGTGGAATATAAGCAAAGTTATTAATACGGGTGATAGTTTTTCGCGCCCCGAGGTTCTTCGCAAGGAGACATGAAAGAATATTCATCTCTTCATCACCGGTCACTGAGATGACCATATCCAAATCACCTACATTTTCTTCTTTCAACAAATCCTGATCCGTTCCATCACCATGAAGAACAATTACCCGATCAAGTTTTTCAGAAAGAAAATCACAACGCTCTGCGTCGTGATCCAGCAGACGGGTATGATATTTTTTATTATCCAAAGCACGAGCCAGCAGAGAACCGACGTTCCCGCCACCTACGATCATAACTTTACGAATTGGATCGGATAGAATACCTGCACGCTTAAGCAGTTCATCCTGATGGTCGCGAATACAAGTGAAATAAACAATATCACCCTGCTCAATCGTATCGAGACCACCGGGAATAATTAACCTGTCATCGCGCACAAGCGCGGCAATAACAACATCAACATCACCCAGATGTTCACGGACATTCATTAAAGCGACACCCACCAGAGGACTTTCGTCAGGCAACTTTACCCCAATGAGACGCACTTTACCACCGACGAAATCATTTATTTCAACAGCTCCGGGAACACTCATCACCCTCAGAATAGATTCAACGACCTCTTCATCCGGATTAATAATAGTGTCAATGCGCAAATACCCTTCTGTAAACATATCAGGGAATTTAGTGTAATCTTCATTCCTGATACGAGCCAGTTTGATACTGTCAGGAGACATGCGGTTGGCAAGAAATGTAGATATAAGATTAATCTCATCCTTATCTGTTACTGCCAGAAAGATGTCGGCTTCATCAACACCGGCCTGCTCTAAAATTTCAGGATTTGAACCGGAACCTTGAATAGTCTGTACATCCAAAGAATCTGAAACTTTGCTTAAAGCCTGAGGATTCATATCGATGACGACAACATCTTTATTCTCACCAGACAGCCGTCTGGCTACGTTAAACCCGACCTCCCCGGCCCCTACTATGATAACTCTCAAAAGCTACTCCTTGGCAAAAAAAACACCAAATAGCGAAAGTCTAAAAAATTCAGTTGAAATCAGCGTTTGCTTATAACCCGATATCTTAAATACAGCAACATTGCCATTGCAAAATTAAAACATGCATCCAGCGCGTACTTTGAAAGCATAACCAGAGATAAAACGGAAAAAGCCCGTCGCATTATGCGACGGGCTAAAACGTCTTGTAAAGAAAAAAGCTAATCTTTTTAAGACACTAAGCCATTTTATTAACGGCTGCGTGAAGGCGGGAAATCCTGCGAGCAGCAGTGCGCGCGTGGATAACTTTTTTGGTTGCTGCTTGATCAAGAACAGCAGTTGCCTTACGAAGAGTAGAAGCTGCAAGATCAGTATCGTTAGCTTCAACAGCAGAACGAACTTCTTTTACAATATTCTTGATACGGGTACGTACCATGTTGTTACGCTGGTTACGAACAACGCTCTGACGGTGTCTTTTGAGTGCGGACTTATGATTCGCCAAGGTATTTCTCCTTAAAATTAAATTTCTATTTTTTAACCCGGCTAGCCGGGATTGCGTACAAACGAAGAGTGTCTTTAACTAAAAACACTTACAACTGTCAAGGCAAGTTAACATTTTTTGTATAAAAAAAGCACAAAAAAAGTATTTTACCCCAAACATATCAGTAAAAAATAACT
>JMSU01000148.1_pt1 | contig 31221 bp, 25 predicted proteins | sample 179011 | NCBI WGS metagenome assembly JMSU01 (sample SAMN02769580, study PRJNA246767) | bioreactor metagenome | isolation source: Culture-1 Bioreactor ArsB derived from microbial biomass from the upper 2 cm... | place: Germany: Bremen | collected day 87 after inoculation
ATCAAAAGGACAGACAGCAACACAGGTGCCGAGTCCTAGGCATCCTTCAGGGCAAGTCTTGCTGCCGGCATAGAGGAGAGCTTGGGCGCGACAGTCTCCTGCTCCTTCATAATTGAAAAGTTCTTCGGCCCTTTTTCCACCCGTGCAATCTCTAAAAGCAAGTTCAGGCTCCATTTCAAGGACTTCAAGGCCCATGACACCGCCTACAGCTTTTGCTGTATCAATGCCCCCTATCACGCAGACATTTGCACCGGATTTACCTTCAACAACCGCATTGGCTGCTCCTGAGCAGCCTGCATATCCGCAACCTCCGCAGTTGACTCCGGGAAGTACATTCTCAACCTGCGCAATGCGTGGGTCTTCTTTGACATAAAGGATTTTGGAGGCCACAGCGAGGATGGTTGCTGCTGTGAACCCGAGTCCCATGAGAACGAGTAGAGATGATAAGATCATATTTTAACCCGCAGTTTTATGCGATCATGCCTTTGAAGGCGAAAAAGGCCAGAGACATCAATCCCGCCATAATTAAAGCGATAGGGGTTCCTTTCATAGCATTAGGAACCCGTGATACTTCAATCCGTTCACGGATAGCTGAAAGAACTACAAGAGCAAGCATAAACCCCAGACCTGACGCAAAGGAGAAAGCTACAGTTTTAATGAAGGTGAATTCTTCGCGCTGGCAAATGATTGCTATACCCATCACCGCGCAGTTGGTGGTAATGAGAGGTAGAAATATTCCCAATGCTTTATAGAGTGGAGGGACAGCCTTTTTTAGAAACATTTCGACAAATTGAACTAATGAAGCAATTACAAGAATAAAGGTCAGTGTTTGAAGGTATTCCAGTCCCAGCGGAGCCAGCAGGTATTCTTGAACTGCCCAGGTTATAGATGCTGCCATCGTGGCCACAAAAACAACTGCTCCACCCATGCCCAGTGCTACAGAAATTTTCTTGGATGTGCCGATAAAGGGGCAATTGCCAAGATATTGTGCCAGCACAATGTTGTTTACAAAGATGGCCGAGATGAAAAGGAGAAAATATTCTTGCATATAAATTATTCCTTATACCTTAACGGCTGCATATTCCGCAGGACTTGCATTCGTGAGTCGGATTCTCAAGAACTTCAAGGCCTTTCCGTTTCGTTGCCAACTTGTGAAAGCATTCATTGCGGAAAGCAGTATGCCTAGACAGACAAATGCTCCCGGGGCCTCAACCATGAAGCTGAAAGGCTTAAAGGTTTCAGGCATAATTTGAGTGCCGAACAGGGTCCCGTAGCCGAACAGTTCGCGTAAACCTCCAAGCAGGGTCAGTGAAAAGGTAAATCCTATACCCATTCCGAGTCCGTCTGCAGCAGAAAGCAGTACATTGTTTTTGGAGGCAAATGCTTCAGCACGGCCTAAAATGATACAGTTAACCACAATGAGCGGTACAAAGATACCGAGCTGTTGATAAAGCGGGTAGGCAAAGGCCTGCATAAGAAGTTCAACTGCGACAACAAGTGATGCGGCAATTACAATAAAGCAGGCAATGCGGACTTTGGCAGGGATGATTTTTCTGAAAAGGGAAACCAGCATATTAGACATGGTCAGGACAAAAATTACAGCCAGCCCCATTCCGAAACCATTGTCGGCGGTTTTGGTTACCGCCAGTACAGGACAAAGGCCTAGTACTACTTTGAAAGGGGGGAGGTCAGTCCATAGACCTTTTGAAAATTCTTTCCATAACCTTTTCATTTTAAGACCCCTGTGACCATGTTTCTTCAAGTTTCGGTTTAATCTTAGCAAAAATATCAATGGCTTTTTTTACAGCCTCAACTGAAGCAGTTGATGAAATGGTCGCTCCGGCAATTCCATCAATGTCACCACCTTTTGAAGTCAGTTCTACAGCAGCAGGGTGATTGTGGAATTGATTAGTAAAGCCGTGCTTGGCAACCCGTGCTCCGATTCCCGGGGTTTCTTTCATGGTGGTTATGCCTATACCTGACAGATTCTCACCCGAGACATCAAAACCGACCATGACTCCAACCTCGCCGCCATATCCTTTTGATGAGGTTTCAAGTGCAACTCCAAATAATTTCCCATCTTTCATTGCCGGGAACACAGTTATTTTCCGGTCACTGCCGGGAATATTAAAACTCTTCCGGTCTTTAACTGGAGAATTGTCAAAATCTTTTAATACTTGATTGATTGCAGGGCCTTGTACATAAGTTAGTACTTGTTCCTCAATCCTGTTTCCTGTCGCATCTTTCAGACTCGCAAGGGTTACACTGGACAAGCCGCAAAAAAGTGTCAGAACCGCAATCATTTTCAGAGCTTCATTCATGGCTTACCTCTGTAAATGGATGTTTGTAACACCGCCGAAAGGCGCGGGCCTGATTTTATCAAACAAAGGAGTCATAAGATTTGCCAGTAATATGGCAAACGGGACTCCATCCGGATACATCCCATAGACTCTAATGATAATAACTAATATCCCAGCTGTTAAGCCGTAAGCGATCATAGGCAGATGCCCGACAGGGGATGATGAATTGTCCGTTGCAAGGAAAAAAGCTCCGAAAAGAGTAGATCCACAAAGCAGGTGGTATTGTGGCTGAGCATATTCCAGAGGATCAATCAGGTAAAACAGAGTGGCTGTTAACAATACTCCGCAGATAAATGAGAATGGAATATCCGGCCTGATGATTTTACGGACGAGCAGATATAGTCCGCCGAGGAGTATTGCTCCCGCCTGTGCAGCTCCGGTTCCGCCAAGTTGATTGCCTAGAACAAGTGATTTCAGTGAATATTCATCAAGTACTTCCGGGCCGAAATTTTTAAGCTGGCTTAAGGGGTAGGTCAGTTCGGATGCAAGCATAGTCATGTCAAAGTCCATAAGATCAGGCCATGAGACTATCAGGATGGCCCAGCCTACAAGCGGGGCGCATAGAGGACCGGTTCCTATTCCGCCAAAAATCATGCGTCCGATAATGATGGAAAATGTGCTGCCCAGAACAATCAGCCACCAAGGCGCAGCCGGAGGCATAAGAAAGCCGAACATTAGTCCGCAGAGCAGAGTTGTGTAATTGTCAGCTTCGATCTCTCTTTTCATGATGTAAAGACAGATTGTTTCAGTAACGACTGCCGTAAAGCCTGCTAAGGCCAGTACACGTACAGCCAGCAGTTGATAGTGCCAAATTGCGAAAATGGCGGCGGGCAGCAGTGCAATGATCGTTTCTAATGCACTGTTTTTAATTGTTCTGCCGCAATGAACATGAGCCGGGGCGGAGACAGTCAGTATAGGTGATCCGGTGATTGGTTTCATAGCTAATTCCGTAAATCTTCAAGAATCGGTTGTTTGGCGAGTTCTTTTTTGGCCAGCCGGATATATTGTAGCACGGGACGCTGTGCTGTGCACCAGTAAGTACAAAGTCCGCATTCAAAGCATGATGCAATATTATAAGACAATGTGTTTTCAAAAAGGCCGAACTCTGCGTGGCGTGATATCATATTAGGCATAAGTCTGGCTGGACATTTGATAACACATTCACCGCAGCCAACGCATGGAGCATCTTTGATGGCTGGTTCAGGCCCGCTGGCGAGAATTGTTACAGCTTCTGTTTCAGGGGTGACTCCGTGCCTCAAAGTATAAACTGCTTCACCTGAAAGCGGACCACCTAATATGACCCGGTCATGGTCAGAAATTTCAAATCCCGCAAGGCGGGCCAGAAGGCCTGTCTGTGTGCCTATGGGAGTTTGAAAAAGAGTTGCCCCTACTTTGACCATTATTTCTGAAACGGGCTGCCTACCATGGATTGTGCGGCCGATTCGATAAAGAGCTGCTGCACTGATGACTGACACTTCAGGCGGCATCTCTTTTCCGGTAACAGTACTTATAACCATTGCGTTTAGACCGGCCGGATATATGGGGGGCACTTCATGTACAGTACACCCGGCAAGTGTCCAGTCCATGCCGCTTGGTATTGCGAGAGCACAAGCTTTCGGAGAGAGTGCCTTTTTCAGGTAATTCAGTCCTTCAGCCATGATGTGATTGAATTCTTCAATCAGAAAACGGTGGCCATCTATTCCTGCTTCAGCGGGGACAGCGTTTATGATCAAAGTACAACTCTGCTTTAAACCGCGAGTCTCTATCCCGCTGTTGCGCAAGTTGCTCAGCATTGTTTCTGGATTGTAGGAAGCGAATTCCAACTGCTGTGCAATAGCAGTTCCTTCCTCCCGGATGGTTATGAAATCTTTTTTTAATCCGGTAACTTTCCCAGAAACAGATGAATGCAAAGAAGCTCGCTTGCCAGAGTTATCTGCTGCAAGCATTTGCCCTTTAGCTATATCCTGTCCTTTTTCAACAAGAGGGTTTAATCCGGTTATTTCAAGGCAGATAACCAGATCGCTGCCAAGATCCTGCTCCCGGACATTCACAATGGGGCCCCGCTCTGAGGGGGTGAGTGAAAATAAAGGATTCATATCTGCTCCATCAGCCTTATTTTAAGTGACATTTGTCGCAGTCATTATCTTTATACGGGCCGCGCTTGAGTTCTTTGTGACAGTCCATACATTTGTCATGGAATGCGTCCAGTCTGTTCAGTACCAGATCTTTGCCTTCACTGCTTTGGTGGCACTGCTCACAAGGAGTGTGGTCACCTTTGTAGTTTTCCATATTGCGCATTTTGTGGCAGGGATTACAGCCTTTCAACCCATCCTTGAACATATCATCGTGACAATCAATGCAACGGTCATGTGCCGCATCCCGTACGCTGGGTATTTCTTTGGTCCCTGCGTTAGTATGACAGTTACCACATTTTTGCGGTTCTTCTTCAATGTCAGGTGTATGGTGACAGGCCTGACAATCCTCATCGGCGTATTCTTCATGGGCCTCGTGGTCAAAACTCAGTTTGCCCAGTTCTGCATGGTGACATTGTATGCAGTAGCTGTTGTCAGGAAATGAGTTAATGTGCTCTCGTATATAATCGCGGTCAAATGCCTGAGGATGGCATGCCCCGCAGGGCAGAGGTTCCTGTGAGTCCCCTTTGCGCTCATGGTGGCATTCATCACAGGGAATTTCATAGTCCCGATGGTGTTTGATATGAGTGAAGATTACTTTGCCCCCGCTGTTTTTAAAAAGAATACGTACCGGAAGTTTTTGTTTTTCTTCCGGGCTTATATATCCGGCAACAGCAAGGCCAAGCAAAACGGCTAGAACTATAGTAATGGGAATATATTTTTTATTCACCTAAACATCCTCATTTTATAAAGAATCTTAGCTATATATTCTATATTGAAGAGGTCGGAATTTGTCCAGCATAAACTTTTGCATGTGCAAAAAGTGACATGCCGAAGAAAGGAACAATGTCATCTTAACATAAATGCAGTAGATAGAATTTATTAATAATGTATATTTAGTTATGTACTGAATTGTTATATTAAAGTTAAAACTATACCGTGTCTTTGGAAGGTTTTGAACTCTTATTCTAAATGTGATGATTTGTACATAGTGTATGTTTATTATTGTTACATACATAAATGTCTTTTAAGGCCTTCACATGAAGATGTATTGTGAAATAATATTTTATTGCATCACGATTTTACGTTTTGTTGAAATAGTGAGGTCAATTTTTGATTATGATTAATATTTATTTTGTATTTTCATAAAAGTATCCCTGTTGTGACATGATAGAAACACTCTGCTGTTAAATAGCTTTCTCAAGAATTGGAGTGAATTGTCTCCGGGGTTGGAGAAAATGAAATTAATAATTAGGAGAAAGTGATGAGAGTTTCTATCAAAAAGATGATTTTACTTCTTGTCTGTGTGATGCTCATGGCAGCAGTTTCCGCACAGGCTGAAGGCAAGAAAGTCCGGGTCTACAAAGGTAAGCCTGCTAAGTATGTATTTCTTTTCATCGGTGACGGTATGGGGCTTCCTCAGAAAGGAGCTACCGAAGCTTTCACTGGTGAGCAGCTTGTAATGAATACATTTCCTGCGCAGGGAATGACCACAACTTATGCTGCTGACAGATTTATTACCGGTTCTGCCGCTTCTGCAACATCTCTCGCAAGCGGACAGAAAACCAATATCGGCATGCTCGGTATGGCCCCCAATCAGAAACACGTTAAGTCCATAGCTGAACTTGCTAAAGCAAATGGTAAAAAAGTCGGTATCGTTTCCAGTGTCTCCATTGACCATGCAACGCCTGCTGCATTTTATGCGCATGTTCCTACTCGCGGACAGTATTACGACATCGATGTAGCTCTTTCAGAAAGTGATTTTGATTTCTTTGGCGGTGGTGGTCTTAAAGATGTAACCAATAAGAAGAAAAATTCTAAAAACTATAAGGGTAATGCACTCGATCTGATTAAGAGAGCCGGCTACAAAGTTGTTATTGATAAAGATGAATTTATGGCTCTTAAGCCTTCTGATGGTAAAGTAATTTCATGGAACTCATGGCTGCAGGATTCTAAAGCTCTGCCTTACGCCATGGATATGCGTCCTCAGGATATCACTCTTCCAGAGTTCACTGGAAAAGCTATTGAGATGCTCGACAATCCTGATGGTTTTTTTCTCATGGTTGAAGGCGGTAAAATCGACTGGGCGTGTCACGCTAACGATGCTGCTGCATTCATCCGCAACACTATCTCTTTTGATGATTCCATTGCCAAGGCAGTTGCTTTTGCTAAAAAACACCCCAAAGAAACAGTTATTGTCGTTACCGGCGATCATGAGTGTGGTGGTCTTACCCTCGGTTTTGCTGGAACTAAGTATGCATCTCATTTCAATGCATTGCAGCCTCAGGATGTTTCTTTTCAGAAATTCTCTGATGAAGTTGTAAAACTTTGGAAAGAGGAACACGGTGAAAAAGCAAAATTTGAAGATTTTAAGCCAACCATTACTCATTTCTTCGGTCTTGAGTTTGATGGTGATGCTAAGAAGAACCCCATGGTTGTCAAAGATTACCAGCTTGCCATGCTCAAAGATGCTTATGCCCGTACTATGAAGGGTGAGAAGAAGTTCAAAGATCCAGCTCTTTACAACCTCTACGGTGGATACGATCCCTTAACTGTTACTATCACTCACGTTCTTAACAATAATGCCGGTCTCGGCTGGACCTCCTTCAAACACACCGGTGTTCCTGTTGCGACCTCGGCAATGGGGGTCGGTGCCTCTTCATTTAACGGTTATTACGATAACGTTGATATCGCTTACAAACTTATGTCTATCATGGGCCTGAGTCCCAAAATTCATGCTAAAAATGATAAAGTAAAAGTCGCTGCCAAATAATAGTAGTAACATTCTTTTATCATACCGGGCGGGGCACTTCATTGGTGTCCCGCCTTTAGTCTCTTTATATATTTGCTTTGCTCACGGTGAGTTCAGATTATTAATTTTGCAGTTTTTAAAAGCAATCTTATGGCGGCTACGCATTATTAACAGTCCTTATTTAGAGTAAACTGGGAATAAAATAATTTTTTACTGTTGGTATAAATATGATCGGAATAATTAAAAACAGAGAATTTGCATTAGTTAGTATTTTTGCCTTGCTCACAGCTATACTATTTTTCATCCCAACTGATTTTGATAAGCGAGTTTCAGATAACGCTGTACGCTGTAAAGGGGAGGTTCTTGAAGTTGATAACTCGGAAGTTCATCAGTTCGGTTTGATTAAGACCGGTCCGCAAATAGTTACTTTAAAAATGCTTGATGGTGATTTTGCGGGGCAGATATTCAAAGGCACGAATGAAATTCTGGGTCAGATGGACAAGGATAAAATTTTTAAGGCGGGAGATGAAGCCTTGACGGTCTTGTCGTTAGATAGCGATGGGAATGTTCTTTATGTAAATCCTCAGGATCATTATCGCATCGGTCTTGAAGTGGCTATGTTGTTGCTTTTTACCTTTCTACTGCTGGTTTTCGGCGGATGGACTGGAGCTAAGGCCCTGTGCTCCTTTATGTTTACAGCTTTAGTTCTCTGGAAACTACTTATTCCCGCATTGTTAAAAGGTATTGATCCTGTCTGGATGACTCTTGGTGTGGTAGCTGGACTCTGTGCTGTGATAATTTTCATGGTGGCAGGTCTTAACCGTAAAGGATTAGTTGCTTTTCTAGGTTCTTTTCTGGGAGTATTTACAAGTTGTATGCTTGCAATTTATTTCACAGGTAAATTGCACCTTCATGGGGCAGTAATGCCTTTTGCTGAAACTTTATTATATTCAGGGTTCGGGCATTTAGACTTAACTAAAATCTATATAGCCGCCGTTTTCCTTGCCTGTTCCGGCGCTGTGATGGACCTTGCTATGGATGTTGCCGCCAGTATGGATGAAGTTGTTATGGCGAATCCGAATATTTCGCGCATGGAGGCTCTTGCTTCCGGTGTACGGGTGGGGCGCGCTGTAGTGGGAACCATGACCACAACTCTTTTGCTGGCGTATTCTGGAGGATTCATAACATTGCTTATGGCCTTTATGGCGCAGGGTGTGCCACTTATGAATACTTTTAATTTTGTATATGTTTCCGCTGAGGTGTTAAAAACACTTGTGGGCAGTTTCGGCCTTGTAACAGTCGCTCCGTTTACAGCTATTGCCGGAGCATTTATTTTTATGAAAAAATCCGGTTAGTTCTAACTAATGGACTTGTCGGGCGTAAGTTCAATGTGGTAACTTCAGTTGATAATTCTAGATGGGCCTAAGTAGGCTTCTGATGGAAAAGGAGTTTACACATTGAAATTACGTTTTTTTATAATTTTTCTTGGTTTATCTTTCTTGGGAGGATGCGTTTCCGGTACGGGACGGCATGTGAAACCTTCCAATGAAATGGTTTCTTTACCAGAGGTTCGCAAGAATATAATCGTATATCATGATAGCGGACAGTATTATAAAGATGTTGCTGCCAAAGCCAAAAGTGTTGCAAAGGCTGTTCAAAAAGCTTTGGATGCAAAGATAAAATATCCTGCTGTGGTCATGTCAGTAGAGGATGTTCTTCTTTCCACATTTGAGGTGCGCCGAAAACAGGGTTTCTCTGATAATTCAGCAGCAAGTAAAGATTTAGAGTCACACGTTATTTTAAGTACTCTTCCATCAATTGATTCTTCAGTTTCTCTTTTCGAATTTCTTTTATCTCGTCATATCCCTGTATTTCTTGTGTCACACAGGCCGGAAGTTTTACGCATTTCAGTTATGGAGAATCTTACAAAAGCAGGTTTTTCCGGTTGGAAAAGTCTCTATATGATGCCTCCCGGATATCCTTCTGGATTGAATTATTATGAAGAGGTTCGTAAAGGTTTACAAAAGTCCGGATTCAACATTATCGCTACAGTGGGAGCTACTTCACAAGAAACAGAAGGACATTATACGGGTAAAGCAGTCTTGTATCCCAACTATATTTATTTAGAGCGATGAGCTTCTTCTGATTGACGAAATTTAATCCAGATATTTTTAAACTTCTACTTTAACTTTTATTTATAAGTCCAATATTACAATGTCTTAAGTTTTTAGAAGCTTATTGCTTTATTTTTCTTTTTGAGCAGCTTTTAGGCGTTCAGGAATTTATTAATTATATCTCGGCAATTTCATGATAGCGATGGTTCCGCCTTCGTTTGCTGACTGGAATTCAAGACATCCATTGTGTTTTTTCATAATGCTGGATGAAATGGATAATCCCAGTCCAGTTCCGCCGCTGTCTCTTTTGGTGGTGAAGAAAGGGTCTTCGATATGTCTCAGATTATTTTTAGGGATACCGCACCCATTGTCTACTACTGTTATTGCGGCAAATTTATTTTTGTCTGATTCGTTTTTCAGCGTGTTTACTTTTACAGAAAGCTGACTGCCTTCTTTAGGCAGCGCCTCACAGCTATTCACAATGAGATTCATCAAAACCTGAATAAGCCGTTGCGGATTGCCTTCCACAACCGGGCTTATTTCGGGAAGTATTAATTCAAAATGTCGGGCGGAGTTTTTAATTTTATGCCTTACAAAGGTTAATGCACCGCGCACTATATCGTTTAATTCAACATATTCCCGTTCATCATCTGCATCCTGGCGCGAATAGTCTTTTAGCTGTGCAACAATGTCTTTAATGCGGGTGGCTCCTTCCATCATTTCATTTAGGAGATATGGAAACTGTTCACGCAATTCTGAATACTCAAGACCACCTAAAACAAAATCACCATACTCTTCACTGTATTCATCTAATATATCCTGCGCATCGTTCCAGACATCTTTCAACAGGGGGAGGTTGAGGGTCAGATAACTGTTAGGGTTATTGATCTCATGAGCTACTCCAGCAACTAGAACTCCTAGTGAGGCCATCTTTTCAGCTTGCATCATTTGCTGACGGCGCTGCTCATTCTTTTTGCGGGCGGAGATATCGGTCAGTTTTCCTTCTACATAAAGAGTGTGTCCCTTGCTGTCCTTTTCACAGCGTGCATTAAATTCGACCCAGATGGGGGTTCCGTCTTTGCGATACATGCGCGTTTCAAAATCTTTGACTATCTCCTGATCACGTAGAATGGTGAATACTGTGTCGCGTTCAATTGAATCACAGTATAGCTGAGAACTTATGTCGGTGATGGATTCAATCAGCTCTTGCGGAGATTCATAACCGAGGATACGGGCCATTTCCCTATTTGCTTCGATAAATCTTCCTTGAGCTGTGGAGCGGAATATTCCTTCAAGAGCTTTGTCAAAAATTGACCTGAACTTGCGTCCCTCCTCTTCTTTTTCACTCCATTGGGTTATGTCATGTGCCGTAACCGTTCCGGCGGTGATAAAGCCGTTTTCAAGAATGGGCACGTAGGTGTTTTCATAGAATTTTGTTTCACCTTTATAACGTTTGTATTCACGTTTGAGGACGTACGATTCTCCTTGCAAAACCCGGTCAAAATGTTCACGTGCGGAACTTCGGTCAGCTTCATCGTCGAAAATATCAAGAATCGTCATGCCCGGGTAGATAGTTACTCCCCAGTTGTGTTTCACAAAGGCATGGTGTGCCTGATTGTAAGTAATATAGCGGTATTCCGGATCGAAGGAGAACTGCATCACATTGCCGGGAGCATCAATCATACCTCGCAGCTGCTTGATTTCTCTGCGGAAACGTATGTTCTGATCTTCAAGCGAATTTATGCGGTCTTGCAATGATTTGATGTCTGAGCGCATTAGGATGGTCCGTATCAACTGTTGCCGTTGTTATGCTTAATTTTATTGAGTCGTTTGTTCAATGCCTGCCGGGAAATACCTAAAACGGAAGCAGCCAAGGCTTGATTGCTATCATTGCGACGCATTGCTTCAAGGGTTAATTCTTCGCAAATTTCTTTTAGTGTGGGTAATTCTTCACCGAAAATCAATTTTTTGCCTATGGGTGACACTGGATTGTTTGGCTTGGGTATTTTGCCAATATGATTTTGAAGCCGTTCAGCATTGAGGACGTCTCCATCAGTGCAACTGACAGCATCTAACACAATAGATTGCAGTTCTCGTACGTTGCCGGGAAAGTTGTAGGCCATAAGTAGAGGAACAAGCCCGGCTGGAGGTTTTGGTTTTTTGCGCCCTTCATTTTTGCATGCCTCTTTAAGGAAATAGTCTACCAGCAAAGGCAGGTCTTCCTTGCGTTCACGCAGGGGAGGGATGTGTACATGATGGGCTTTCAGCCTGTAATAAAGATCATTCCGAAATGTTTTACTTTCCCTTAGTCTTTCGGGGTTGATGTTGGTTGCCGCTATAATGCGCGCATCTGTTTTGCGGGTTAGATCAGAACCTATGGCCATGTATTCTTTTTCCTGCACCAGCCTTAGCAGCTTGAGCTGTGATGCATGGGCCAGATCGCCTATTTCATCCAGAAAGAGTGTGCCGGAAGCTGCATTGACCACCAGGCCTGCACGGGCTTTATCTGCCCCTGTAAAGGCTCCTTTCTTATGACCGAAAAGAGTGTCGGCGAAAATATTATCGTCCAGTCCCGCAACATTGACCGGTACAAATTCACCGCTGCGTCCACTGGCTTTGTGAATTGCTCCGGCGATGAGTTCTTTACCTACACCGCTTTCTCCGGTGATAAGCACCGGCTGTGAGGATTCTGCAATAGCTTCAATGTATTTGAAGATGGAGCGCATGCTCGAATTTTCAGTAACTATGTGCTCAAAAGCTTCAGGATATTCTAGTTTATCATCAAGAAAGCGTGATCGCAGGGTTGAGTTTTCTCTTTTCAGTTCGCGAATTTGAATGGCGTGACGGATACCTGAAACAAGAGAGCTCTTGTCATAAGTTTTAACAAAGAAATCGAATGCTCCAAGCTTTACGCACTGGACAGCGGTTTCAACCTGACTCATTCCGGTAATAACGAGAATGGGGATGTCTGTATATTTTGAATTGACTAATTTAATCAGGTCTTCGCCGCTGACATGTGGCATTGAGAGGTCTGCGGCGATGACTTCAACTTCAGTGTTTTCAAGAATAGACTCAACCTCTCGGCTGTCGTTACAGCACAAGATGTTGTTTATCCCGGCTGATTTGAGTGCGAGGGAAAACGAACGGGTCCAAGTCTCTTCATCGTCAACGAGAAGGACAGGGTTTTTGGGAAAAGAAGTCTTTTTCATCCTATATATCTATTCTTCTGGGATTGCCGGATTTCGTAAAAGCGGGGGAAGCAGCAAGCTTCCCCTATGCCTGCAAAGTCCGACAAAATGTTGGAGTTAATTACCAGAAGTTACTCGTAAGTTCGCATATCCACAAGAGGCGCAACGTCATCTTTTATCGTTACGTTGTTTCCAAGTATATTTAATGCTGGTCTAAGCTTTATTTTCTCTTGGAAATTTTGGATAAAATCTTTTTCTTCAAGTATATCTTTAAGTTCTAAGTTTATGGTCAAAAGATCTTTTCCGCCTTCATTGGTAATAACAATTTGATGTTTTTAATTTGTGAAAAATTTGCCACAACTTCAGCCACTTGTGCTGGGTATATAAATTGTCCTTTTACTTTGGCAGTGTCATCGGCGCGTCCTAGAATCCCAGCCAGTTTCGGAGCTGTTCTGCCACAGGCACACAGGGTATCGACCATGCGTGATAAATCACCCGTAGCAAAACGGATCAGCGGGTAGGATAGGGTGTATGGAGTGACAACCACTTCACCTGTCTCACCTAAGGGCAGAGGCTTTCCTGTTTCCGGATCGCAAATTTCCACATAACACCTGCTGGAAACATGCATCCCGCCAAGCTCAAGACATTCATAGGCAATACAACCAAGGTCAGCTGTGCCATAGCCCTGCCTGACTTTCATATCGAAAGCTTCTTCCACTTCCTTTCTAAGAGACTCCGGGAGTCTTTCAGCGGCAACAAAGGCTACATCGAGATTAAAATCTTTTTTAGGGTCCAGTCCTTCTTCAACAGCTTTTTCTGCAATGACTTTGAGGTAACTGGTCATGCCGACAAAACCGCTGACAGGCAAAGATGTCATAAGCTGCATTTGAACCGGAGTATTTCCCGGTCCCGCTGGGATTACTGCGCAGCCTATTTCACGCAAAGGCTCTTCAAGCATTAGGCCAGCCGGAGTAAGATGATAACTGAAAGTCATCTGAACAAGGTCACCTTCACGGAATCCGGCAGCGTAGAAACCTTCGGTCCAGCCCCAGTAGTCTTTTTCACGTCCTTCGGGATCATAAATAGGGCCGGGCGACTGGTAGATCCTGCTGAGTTGACCGGGAGTAGCTGTCAAAAGCCAGTCCAGTCCTTTTTCCTGTTGCATTGAAATAAGGTCTTTTTTACGCAAGACAGGTATTTGAGAAAAACTATCTAAGTCTTTGATATCGTCAGCACTGAGTCCAGCAGCACTCATGCGGGACTTGAATTCAGCAGAAGAGTCCATAGCTGTTTTGATGACCGAACGGATTTTATTAAATTGACGATCTGTTCGAACTTCGACTGAATCCTTCTCAATAGGGTCATATATCCCGTTTGATCTATCCATTTTAATATCCCTTTGTCCTTCCGGCAGTTTTGCCGGCGGATTGATTTGATGCGCTTACGCGTTTTTTGATAGTGATTATGTTTTCCTAAGGCATATCAGCCTAACCAGCGTTTGCGACGACGGTAGTGTTTAACATCACGGTAGCTGCGTTTTTCTCCTCCGTGTGACAGGCCTAGGTAAAACTCCTGAACATCGGGGTTGTGGAGTAACTCTTCACCCTTACCATCCATAACTATACGTCCGTTTTCCATGATGTAACCGTAGTCTGCGAGAGATAGAGCCATGCGGGCATTCTGTTCTACCAGTAGGACGGTTACTCCTTCTTTTTTGTTAATTTTTTTAACAATATCAAAAATTTCTTCCACCAACAGGGGAGCTAAACCAAGCGATGGCTCATCTAGCAGCAGCAGTTTTGGACAAGCCATGACAGCACGCCCGATGGCCAGCATCTGCTGTTCACCGCCAGACATATACCCAGCCAGTTGGCGACGGCGTTCTTTCAGCCTTGGAAAATATGTATAAACTTTTTCGAGGTTGGCTGAAAAGTTTTTTGCAGGCTGAGTATAGCCTCCGCAACGTAGATTTTCTTCGACTGTGAGATCTTCAAAGATACGGCGTCCTTCCATTACTTGAAAAACACCCTGACGGACCATTTTTTCGGGGCTTTGGATATTTACGGAGTCGCCCTCGTATAAAATCGTGCCGGAGGTGGCTTTACCGTCTTCACCTTCCAGCAACCCTGAAATAGCTTTGAGAGTAGTAGATTTACCAGCCCCGTTAGCCCCAAGCAGGGTTGTTATGCTTCCTTTTTCAACGTTTAGGGAAAGACCTTTAAGTACGAGTACAACATCGTTGTAAACAACTTCAAGATTTTGAACGCTTAGCAGACTCATAAACTAATCCTTGATATGGCGGTCAGGAGGAAAAGGGTTTCCTCCTGACCTATATAAATCCGTTATTATAATTTTACGATAGTGACCGTTTAGTGCTTCTGGCTATTTGCCCAGCCATTTGGCATCGCGGGGAAGTGCAACTGTTTCTACGAACTGGAGTTCACCGTCTTTAACGGTACAAACATTAACAGCCATGCTTGGACGATGATCTTCAGGGAAGTAGCTTATGGCTGGAGCAAGACCCATTGGATCGAAGTCTCGCAGTGTTTCCAGAGCTTCTTTAATTGATTCTCCTGTAACTTTACCCTCTGCTGCAGCTTTTTTCATGCCTTCAACCATGACCATGGTGGAGACGAAACCGCGCAGGTAATGAGTCATCTGAGGTTGACCTTTGGTCTGTGCTTCAACAATTTTCATACCCGGGACGTTCTGACCGTAAACTGCTGCAGCCTGCATACCATAATTACCTTCACAAGCAGGGCCGGCCATTTTTGCAAGGTTTTCATCATTACCCCAAATATTTACGAGAAATTTTCCGTTGAAACCGAGCTTTTTAGCATCTTTCATTAGAACTGCTGTGGAAGGGGTGGTTCCGCCGACCCATACGAAGTCAGGGTTCTGTTTTTTAAGTCCTAAAAGCTGAGGAGTTGCATCCATTGCTTTCAGGCCGAGAACTTCGTCGCCTGTTATTTCAAAACCGATTTCTTTTGCATATTCTTTCATAGCCGGAAGGGGAACGAGACCGTATGGTTTGTCTGGGTAGACAAAAGCAATTTTGGGTGCACGTTTTTCTTTCCAGTTATCTTTGATGTATTTCAGTCCTGCACGCCCCTGTGTGGAGTAATCGGGTGCGATGGTAAAGTTGTAAGGTGCTTTTTTAGGATTCATGAAATGAGCAGAGTAGGATGCGGAGAAAACTGGAATCCTGTCGCGAGAAACAAAGCGGACCAACGCTTCTGTGTCGCCGGTTCCCCAGCCTTGCATGGCAACTATGCCCTGGGATTTAAAACGTTTGTAAGCTGCAAGGGCTTGCTGGACATTGTATGCGTAATCTACCTGCAGGAGTTCGATGTTTTCGCCGTTGATACCTCCGTTGGCATTAACGTAAGCGGCGCAATCTTTAATGCCCTGAGCATAGGGAACACCAACGCTGGAAGTCGGCCCGGTAAGGTCAGAAAGCACACCTACTTTCAAAGTTGCAAAAGCTGTTGATGCAAAAAGCATCGCCATTATGACAACTGATATGGTCATAGTTCTTTTCATCATTTGTTCTCTCCTGTGTGGATTACGGATTATTATTAAAGTGCTGCCAGCACGTTTGTTCTGGATTAAAATTAGTAAGCAAACGGATATAACTTCCAATAAGCTTTGATCATCTTCCATTTACGGACCAGTCCTTCCGGTTCAAAAATCAGAAAGAGTACAAGGGTCAGTCCGAAGATACCTTCTTTTAGCGGCGCAGCCAGAGAGCTGATGTCTGGTGAGATTGCGGACAGCATTGATGTTGCGGTGTTGAGAACTTCAGGCAGCAGTGTAATAAATATGGCACCGAAGATTGAGCCTAGAACAGACCCCATACCACCTATAATGATCATTGCCAGATAGCTGATGGACAGTCCTATAGAAAACTGTTCCGGGGTTATGTACATTGTGTAGTATGCCCACAGTCCTCCAGCTATGCCGGCCATGAAGGAACTTGTAGCGAAAGCCTGTAGTTTGAACTGGAAGAGGTTTACTCCTACGTTCTCGGCGGACTGATAAAAGTCACGGATGGCTACAAATGCTCTGCCGGAACGGGAGCGTATTATATTGGTTACCCCCAGTACGCAGAGAGTTGTGATGGCAAAGATGAGGTAATACATCTTTTCATCCGAATCGAATTGAAATCCAAAGACGGAAGGCGGATCTACAGGCATGCCGTTTGCGCCTCCGGTAAAGGTCGTCCAGTGTAGGAAGACATATTCCAGAATAAGCTGGGCTGCCAATGTGGAGATTGCCAGATAGATACCTTTCAGGCGCAGGGAGGGGATACCGAAAAACATTCCGGCAACAGCGGCCATACACCCTCCGCCAAGAAGGCAGATAACAAACGGAAGACCTTTTGCCGCGAGTACACCGCAGCCATATGCGCCAACACCGGCAAATGCGCCGTGACCAAGTGACATTTGACCGCAGACTCCGGTGAGCAGATTCAGTGAAACAGCCGCAATCACTGCAATCATGATCAGGTTCATTACTGATATGTAATAGAAGTCCAGCACATAAGGTGCAATCAGCATTGCAGCCATGAATAATCCCAGACAGGTTTTTTGGAACTTTGAAGGGAAGAGCTGGTCTTCGCTATTGTATGTTGTGAAAAACAGTCCGCATTTCTGCATTCTACACTCTCTCAATTTCTTCGGTACCGAAGAGTCCGTAAGGTTTGACCATGAGGATAATGACCAGCACTACGAAGGATGCAACTTCTTTGAATCCACCGAGTCCCAGCAGATCTCTCGCCAGTCCTTCGCTGATATTTTCGAGCACACCGATGATTAATCCGCCGAGTGCCGCTCCTAGCAAACTGTCTAATCCACCGAGTATAACCGCCGGGAAGACTTTCAGTCCTAAATGACCGAGTTGGGAATTGATGCCGTTGATGTTACCGAGAATTATGCCACCAATGGAGGAAACAACAGCGGCAATACACCAGGACAGGGCAAAGATATTTTTGATACCGATTCCCATGGATTGTGCGGCCTGTTGGTCGAAAGCCGTGGCGCGCATGGCAATTCCGAGGGAGGAATATTTAAAGAACAGGGAAAAGACCGCAAAGAGTAGTAAGCACAATACAAATGCTGCAATATAAACCGGAGCAATTGGCAAACCGAGGATCATGAAAGGTTCCTGTGGCAGAATTTGCGGGAATACCCTTATCTGAGTACCCCAGAAAACCTGTACCAGAGATTTAAGTATGGAAGAAAGACCGATGGTGACCATCACAACTGATATGATGGGCTCCCCTATTAGCGGTCTAAGGACCATCCTTTCAATAAGCATCCCCAGAATTATTGAGAAAACAAGAGTGATGAGGAATGATAGCAGAAAGGGAATCTGATATTGAACTGTAAGAGCAAAACAGATGTAAGCTCCTGCCATAACCATTTCGCCCTGAGCAAAGTTAACAACTTTGGTTGCTTTAAAAATGATGACAAAGCCAAGTGCCACAAGGCTGTAGATAGAGCCTACTACGAGACCGTTTATTATGAGCTGGAGATAATATTCCATTAGTTGGCCTCTCCTTGCGGGGTATTGAGTTCATGGATGGCAATATTCCCGCACATAGTGCGTTCTGAACCATCCTGATATTTGATGCATGCTGTCAGGTTGATCTCTTTTTTGCCGTTATAAAGAGCGTGGATGAGATCTCCATACCGTTCTTCAATGACTTTACGCCGTATTTTACGGGTACGCGTCAACTCTCCATCATCGGCATCAAGTTCTTTGAAAAGTAGCGCGAAGCGTTTAACTGCAGTTCCATCCTGTAGACTTTCGTTGATGGATGAGACTTCTTCGCTGATGAGCTCATAAAGATTGGGATTGGAGGCCAAATCTTGATAGGTGGTGTAGGTTAACTGTTTCTGTTCAGCCCAGCGTCCTGCAATGTCACTATCAAGACAGATAATGGCAGTGATGTAATCCATGTTTTGTCCAATAACCACTGCTTCCTGCACATACGTTGAAAACTTGATTTTATTTTCAATAAACTGAGGGGAAAAGCGGGTTCCGTCATTTAAGGTCATTACATCGCTCAGACGGTCAATGATGATCAGTTGCCCGTTTTCTTTAAAGTAGCCGGCATCGCCTGATTTCAGCCAGCCATCTTCCAGTGTTTCAGCAGTTGCATCTTCATTCTTCAAGTATCCCTTGAAAACTGCAGGGCTTTTGGAGAGAACTTCACCTTCTTCAGATATCTTGATCTCCGTTTCCGGGATAGGATGACCCACTGAATCAAAGTTGACTTCACCGTCTTTATGAATACAGGAGATACCTGCAATTTCGGTCTGTCCATATATTTGCTTCAGGTTGATCCCTAAAGCATGAAAGAATGTGAAAGTGTCCGGCCCAAGAGGTGCTCCTCCTGTTGAGGCTGACCGGATTCGTGAAAAGCCCAGCCTGTCCCGTAAGGCTCTGAAAAGTCCTATTTCAGCAATTTTATATCCTAGCGTCTCCATTGCGGTGGGGGTATCGCCGTGCAACACTTTATCAGCATATCTGGTGCCCATAGGCAGAAGCAGATTAAAAATCCAGCGTTTGAAAGGAGTCGTCTCCATAATTCGTACCCGGACTTTAGCAGCCATATTTTCCCAGACTCTTGGAGGTGAAAATATAAGATGGGGACCTATTTCGCGGATATTATCCTGAATGGTATCAGGTTCTTCCGGGAAGTTTACACAAAATCCGAAGAGCAAAGCAGAAGCTACCGCCATCATCTGTTCTCCCATCCAGGCAAGAGGAAGGAAGGAGACAAATTCATCAGACTCCTGTTTAGGATCTGAATGCCCTAAGTTCCAGGCCATTGAAAGCAGGTTCATATGGGTAAGCATGGCAAGTTTAGGTCTGCCTGTTGAGCCGGATGTCGTGGCAATGATCGCGACATCATCAGGGGATGTCTTTTCAGCCCAGATTTCGAACTGAGACGCTTGATCTTTATTCAAGTTGCGGACTTCATCAAACGACATAAGCCCTTTTTCATTGTAATCAACAAGTCCTTTAGGGTCGTGATAAACTATGTATTTGAGGTCTGGCAGTTGGTCACGGATGGACAGTATCTTATCAACCTGTTCCTGATCCTCAGCTACAACCAGTTTTGCTTCGGAAAGAGTGAAAACATAGCCTATTTCATCTGCAGGGGAATCTTGATAAAGCCCCACTGAGAATCCACCCAGTCCTTGAATAGCAAGCTGTGCCCAAAGCCATTCAGGCCTGTTATCGCCGATGATTACAATGGCATCGCCTTTACCAAAACCTAGGTGCTTCAGCCCAGCTGCAAATTCGGATGTAATATCCAGATATTGCTGATAGGAAAACGTCTGCCATATACCGAGATATTTTTCACGCATGGCGGTGCGTTTTCCGCGTTCTCTGGCATTTTTTATCAGCAGGGCTGGAAGTGTTGTCTTGTATGTGTCGTTCATAATTAACGTCCCTGATAGAGCCCGTCTTCGTCACCAAGGTAGGCTCTGATCACCCTGTCGTTTTTTTGAATTTCATCGGGAGTTCCACATGCTAGAATTCGTCCAAAATCAAGGACAACAACATGATCTGAAATATCCATGACCACGCCCATATCATGCTCAACCAAGAAGACTGAAATTCCCCACTCTTCATTGATATCAAGAATGTATCGTGCCATGTCTTCGGTTTCCTCAAGATTCATTCCAGCCATAGGTTCATCCAGAAGCAGCAGTTCCGGCTCCGCAGCCAAAGCTCGACCCAGCTCTACTTTTTTCTGGACACCATAAGGAAGGTGACCGGCAGCCTGATGGCGATAAGGGGAAAGACCTAAAAAATCGATTATCTCTTCAACGCGTTGCCGATGTGCTGATTCTTCTTTACGGGCTTTACCGAAGTAGAGGAGAGAAGCTAATAAACCGTATTCAATACGCGAATGACGTCCCACCATGAGGTTGTCCAGAACAGATAGTCCTCTAAAAAGGGCAATGTTTTGAAAGGTGCGTGCCATGCCGAAATGGGTTCGCTTGTTAGCAGGGGTCCCAAGTATTTCGTCTCCATTAAGAGTAATTGAACCCTTGTCAGGGGTATATCTACCGGAAATACAATTAAGCATGCTGGTTTTACCGGCTCCGTTAGGCCCGATTAAAGAGGTAATGCTTCCCTTTTTTACACCGCAGCTTACTCGCGAAAGAGCAGCGACACCCTTAAAGGTCAGGGTCATGTTGCTGACATTGAGCATTGTTTCAGGAGGATGGACCGGATCGCAGTCAGGCTTAAGAAGGTTACTCCCATTCATCCCTGAAATCCTCCGGCCCTACAACGTCGTAGCCGTTTTTTTGTAAAGAAGCGGCTACAGATGAGGGGTTGTCGGTATTAACTCGAATAACAACCATTCTTCGTGACTGGTGGTTAAACGTTCCTGTAGAGATGATAGAGTAACCTAGGTCGTCAATTAAAGACGAAACATGTTTCAAAACACCGGGACGGTCTTCAACCTCAAAAACGATACGTGATCCGCCTTCGGCAAATCCCATTTCTTCGGCTAGGACATCGAGGATTACATTGCGGTTAATGTAGCCGAGCAGGTTGTTTGCGTTGTCTACTACAGCCAGTCCCGCGAGATTTTTTTTACGCATGATGACAGCAGCTTCTTCAATTTCTGTTTCAGGGCTGACAGTCGTTATGTCTGTGCGCATGATTTTGCGAAGGGTGAGCTTGGAAAGAAGATAGTTGATTTCATGTTTGTCCAGTCCTGTCATGGTGGACGGCATAGCTGCACTGATATCTTCCTTGCGTACGTAGCCGATAAGCTTATCTTCTTCGACTATTAGAAGCATCCACAGCATATTGTCATCCATGAGTATGGACGCATCTTCAGCCAGCGCCTCCGGAGATTGCGGCATGAAGTTCTTCAGCATTTTTAACCCGACATACATATATAGGTTCCTCCTGAAACTTTTGAAGTTTAGGAACCTATTGAAAAGATTGTGCCAATGTGTGGGTGTTTACTTATTTGTTGTTTGTGTGAATTCTCTGTGAAGCTTAAGACCTTGAAATAGAGTAGTTTTATTCTGGAGAGTGTTCGGTTGGGTGAGAGGTATTTAATTAAGTAACTATCAACTTAGATTGAATTTTCAGCAAATATAGCAACTTTTGTTGACAGAAATTGTGATAAGGATAGTGGATGCTCCTTTTGTTGCACAAATTCTGCTAACGCAACAAAAGTTGCGTTAGCAATAAAAGTTGCTGGAAGTCTTTAAACATTCGAAAGCCCTTGCTGTTTATCTTAACAGCAAGGGCTTAATGAATGGTATGGAGTTTTGTAAGACGTTATTGATCTGTTGTTTTTCAGATTAATCCTTCGTCTAGTAGTTTTTTAGCTATCTCAACGCATTTCTTATCAAGTTTAGCTTCAGCAGCTTTGTCAAGTTCAAAAATAGCTTCTTCTTTTTGCATGCTTAGCCTGTAGGGACGATCAGTCATTACTGCGTCAATAAAATCAGCAACAGCTATTATTTTTGATTCGGGTAGAATCTTTTCTCCTTTTAGACCATGTGGATAACCTGAGCCATCAATTCGCTCATGGTGCTCAAGGATAATTCTTTCTATGGGCCATTCTGTCTGCATAGTTTTAAATATTTCAGCCCCAACAATAGAGTGGGTTTTAATCACTGAGAATTCTTCTTCTGAAAGAGGACCTGGTTTATTTAGAATAGTTGCAGGAACTGCTATTTTTCCGATGTCGTGAACCCTTCCCGCAAGTTGTAATCCTTGAATTCTATCTGAGTCGTACCCTAGTTTAGTTGCAATTTTTACAGCTATTTCAGCTGTCCTATCCATATGTCCAGCCGTGTAAGGGTCTCTTAGTTCAACAAGTCTAGTAAATGCCCTTATAGTCCCTTCTAATCCTTCTTTAACTCTTCTTACAGCCTCTAATTCTCTAGCTGCGTGAATCATTGAGTATTGCTTAATGCCTGCTTTAATAGCTTTTATTAAATCTTCGGTTTGACATGGTTTGGTAAGAAATCTAAAAATATCTCCTTGATTTACAGCCTCAATAGCTATTTCAAGATCTGCAAAACCTGTAAGTACCATGCGTATAGAATCAGGATAAGTCTTCCGTATTTTAGAAAGTAATTCTATTCCGTCCATTTGAGGCATTTTTATATCAGATACTACAACAGAAAAAGGTCCTTCTTCTCTCATAGTACGAAGAGCTTCTTTACCCCCCCAATGCAGTATAGATTGAAAAAGATTGCCTCAATGTTCTGGTATAACTATTAAGAATATTTTGTTCGTCATCAACAAAAAGGATTTTATGTTCTTGGTTTATACTTTCTGACATTTTAATCCTTTAGTTCGGAACAAGTACATTTATCGGCTCAGTAATCCCTACTTTTTCAGCAAACATATTTATTCGATCAATTTTATCTTTATCAAGCTCAAGGCTTTTTCTTAAAAGTAATGCCCCTTGATCAGATAAAATATCTTCATAGAGAATCATGCCCGGATGCAATTCAGATTTAGAAAGTTTCTTGACTTCATAACGGGCTTCAACTCCGAGCATCCCTTCAAGATAGTACAATAGTTCCGGGTCATACATCTCAGCTTGTTCTTCCAGCTTTGCAAAAGCGGCGCTGGAATTTTCTTCAAGATTTAAGTGCAGATCATAGTCCAGTGCTATTCTTAAGATCCTACCGCCCAAAGGTATTTTTTCGCCTTCCAGCCCGTCTCTTGGAGTCCCGGTTCCATCAAACCCTTTTAGTTGGTAAGCTATCATTTCAGCTATTATTTCCATCCGGGGAAGTTTTGCAACCAGACTTTTTGCAATAACAGGATGCATTTCAAATATTTGTTCTTGCTCCGAAGTTAGCCCTTTTCCTGAAAGAAGCTTATCAAGAGTTCCATCGGGTAAAATTAATGTACCTAGCTGCGAAAGCATTGTTGCAATATCGTATCTCCAAAGGTCTTTGGCACCTTTCTTTTGTGCAAGGAATTTAACGTATCTGCGTACTCTGTTTATTCTTGCTCCAGCTTCGGGCTTAACAAGCGATGTTATTTCGCTGAGCAACTCAACGCTACCCTTTAGAGTCCTTTCCAGAAGAATTCTTTTTCCGGTGACAAGTTCGTATTGCTTAACTGCTTCTTTGAGACTTTCAAGAAGGGTATCTGTTTCGCAGGGTTTTGTTAAAAACCTGAACACATGGCCATCATTGACAGCTCGCATGGCACTGTCTAAATCTGCGTACCCTGTCAGCATCATACGAGTTGTTTCAGGTTTAATTTTTTTCACCTGTTTCAAGAACTCGATACCATTCATTTGGGGCATGCGATAATCTGAAATGATCGCCGAGTATGGTTGGCTGGATTCAAGAGTAATTAAAGCCATTGCCGGATCAGATTCAGTGTCTACTTCATAATGATTTCTTAGTTGTCTTTTCAGTGAAGATAGGACATTAGGCTCATCATCAACAAGCAAAATTCGAGCTTTCATAAGTCCTCCTACTTCCTGAGTTGCTCAAGTACATCTGAATCTAGAACATTAAAATTTAATATTCCTTCCCAATTTTCTGCGACATGTGTGATCCATTCTTTTAATTTGGCATCACTTGTTTCGGGTAGCAGTGCCTTATCTATAACAATTCTTTCATAGTCGGGGTGAATTATAACACATTGATGGTCAATCATATCAGCAATAGATACAATCATAGGAATACTTAGGTCGTATTTATTGTAGGAATGATGGTAACCTATTCCATGAACGACATCTCCGGTCATTCCCCAAAGTCCCATTAAAAATGCACCTATATGTGCGTGGTCTGTTTTAAAAACAGTCATCTCACATTTGTGAATAGGTTCATGGGTTTCTTTTATTATATCTAGTACCTTACTATATTTAACAGGGAAATTGTGGGCTAGGATCAACTTACCTACATCATGAAGTAAGCCAGCCATACGAGCTTGCAGAACTGTGTTCTTATCTAATTGTTCTTTTTCTGCAATAAGGCGGGCAATGTTTGAAACACGAAAACTGTGTTCCCAAAGTAAATTAAGTGACAGCCCGGGAAGAGCTTTTTCATCATACATTGAGAAAAGGTGTGTCCCTAGTATTAAAGCCTTTATCGTTTCGAGACCTAGTAGATTTATGGCTTGAGAGATAGATTTTATGTGAGAAGGCAAACCGAAGTATGGGGAGTTGATCAATTTCAAGATCTTAGCAACAAGGCCCACATCTTTAGATATAAAATCTCCAATTTTCGAGATAGAAGGATCTTCTCTTCGTAATTCATTTTCGATGGATTTAAAAACACTGGGGATTACGGGCAGGGAGTCAATTTCTGACACAATTTTTTGCATTGACAGATCGTTTAAAATAGCCCGGGATTTAAGAGCACCCTCAATTTTGCTGACAAGCTCATCTACTTCACAGGGTTTTGAAATATATTGATGAACAGCACGAATACTCCTGACCACTTCAGTGAGGTCGACCTGACCAGATAGGGCAATTCTGATAACTCCTGAATATTTTTCTTTTATGCGAGTGAGTAATTCGGCTCCATCCATTCCAGGCATCTTTATATCTGAGATAACTACGTCGAAATTATTCTTTTTAAATAGCTCTAATGCTTCGTCACCTGAGTATGCAAAATGGATATCCCATTCTTTTTTTTGGTTACGTAGCATACGTTTAATAGCAGCTAAGACATTAGGTTCGTCATCAACGAACAATATTGAGATGTGTTTATTCATTGTATTGCCTCTAATAATGATTTTATTATGCGGAGTTATCAGGTTGTGAGTTGCAATTGGTTGAATTGTATTAAATATAGCTAATTAATGTCCTTATGCGAATTATAAGATTGTTGATGCTATCAATGTTGAAATAGGTATGCCTGCCCTGACTTATTGTTCAACCTCTGTGTTATCCTTTTTGCTTAGAAATACAGAAAACTTCTGATCTGATTCTAAAATGTGTTTCAGCAACCATGTTTTCATGAACATAAAGAGATCTGTAGGGGAAACTTGCTCCCCTTCATAAATGGATCTTTGAAATTGTTGTACTGTTTTTTTCAGTTTTTTATGTTCCACCGAATGTTCAGTGTAGCTGTCGTAGTTTTTTCTTTTCATGAGTTTTTCTTCTGAATTGAAGTGGAAGACAGTGTACTCTCTAAGTTTTTTAATTACATTATTTATGGTTCTTTCTTTTTTATTTGTATTCACAGCATGGATTAATGCGTTAGCAATCTTGATCAATTCTTTGTGTTGAGTATCGATTTCATCAACTCCAACGCTAAGTTTATCGCTCCATTCAATTTTTGACATTTCTGACTCCAGATATATGAGAATTAAAACCAAAAAAGCGGTATTGTGGCTTTGCATAAAATTCATAATCCATGTTACATTAAAGTATTGATAAAAAGAACAATTAAATAACATGTAATGATATTTATCAGCCGATTTCGATATCTCTAATTTAATCACAGATTGTTGCATAGTGGAGGAGTATGATGCCTGAGCAGAGAAAAAGACTTGCTGTTTTAACAGTTATAATGGTTTTGATAGCTACATCTTTATCTATGGTCGGGTCCAAGCTTTTATATGAAACCTCTCTACTTCAGCAGCGGTCAAGACTTTTTGAATTAGTGCATAGTCAAGCCAGTATGGCAGAAGTTTTGATCAAACATTATAAGATGATGCAAGATAATTTAAATATCAAATTTGACCTTGAGGAAGTTCTTGATCAGTTTGCAGTCGCTCAGAATAAATTTAAGATAGAGAACAAGAGTGGCGAGTTTACTGTTGCATTGAAGTCACCTGATTCAGTTAAATTTCTTATTGTTAATGGCAAGGTGGTCTCGTCGCAAAGCCCTCTTCAGAATGTTTCATATAAGTCTAGTCTAGCTGCTCCAATGAAAAAAGCTCTTGAGTTAAAATCCGGGACTATCATCGGTCTTGATTATAGAGGAAATAGTGTCTTGGCTGCTTATACTCCTATAAAAGTGGGTGATTTAACTTTGGGTATGGTTGCGAAAATAAATATGGGTGAAATCAGAAAACCTTTTATTCTCGCAAATATTAAAATATTTTTTATAGGAATAGGGCTTATCTTAGTTGGTATTATTTTCTTCAAGAAATTTGGTGACCCTTTAGTAAAGGATTTGGAAGACAGTGAAAGAGAATATAGGGAACTCGTCGAGAATATAACTTTGATTCTTTTGCGAGTTGATGGAGATGGTAATATTTTGTTTGCCAACCGTTTTGCAAAGTCATTACTGGCTTCTAAAAATGAAGATATAATTGGTTTAAATATTATTGATATTCTTGCTGGAGAGGAAGTTTCTTCGCAAATAGAAAATAAGGATAAGTGCTTAAGAGCTTTTTTTGGTGATGGTAATGCCTCATCTGAGCGTCCTTTTGAGACAGATGATGGCGAAATAAAATGGATTGCCTGGAGAGCATGGAGAAAACAGGATACCGACGAAATCACTGAGCTCCTGTGTGTTGGAAGTGATATAACTTCAAAGTATATAGCTCAAGTTAGTTTACAAAATAGTGAATCACAATACAGAAATCTATTTGAGAATTCCCCCCTTGCGATGGTTCATTTTGACTATGAGGGAGCTATTACTGAGTGTAACGAAATTTTTGTGGATATGATGGGATCATCTAGAGAAAAGATTATAGGTTTTAACACCGCTAAATCAAAATTATCAAAAATGAGTTCAGCATTAATAAGGGCTTTAGAAGGCGAAAGAACTATTTATGAAGATTGGTATACTTCAGTGACTGGAGGAAAAACAACATTCCTTCGTGCCATTTTTAACCCTGTTAAGAATATAGCTTTTCAAACAGAAGTAATTGCAACTTTAGAAGATATCACTGAAAGAAAAAGAATCGAAGCTGAATTACTTGAAAGTGAGGAGCGTTTTCGTGAGATAATTAATGCAGCCCCTGTGGGGATGATTATTGCCGATTTTACTGATGAATTAATTTTTGCCAACAAAAGACTTTCTGAACTTACGGGCATTGAATTTTCTGATAAATCTCCAAAAAAATGGACAAACCTAATACATCCGCAAGATCTTATAGTGATTGAAGATAATTGGAGATATGTCTCTTTTAGTGAGAAAAGACCTATTGAAGTAAGAATAATGAGTGGATCTTCATATTTTTGGACAATTGCTCAAATTGTAAGGTTGGATAACGAAATAAATCATAAGCCATGTTTTGCTGTGACATTTACCGATATTTCATTGCTTAAGGAGTCAGTTGCGCAGCAAAAAAAATTAATTGCTGCAATTGAGCAGTCTGTTGAATCAATTCTTATTACTGATACCTCTGGTGTTATAACATATGTGAATCCGGCATTTGAAAAAACAAGTGGTTACTCTAGAGGCGAAGCGCTTGGTAAAAGGCCAAATATTCTTAAAAGCGGCGAACATGATAAGGATTTTTATAAAAATTTATGGAATACAATCTTGCAAGGGAAGATCTGGAGTGGGCGATTTATTAATAAAACCAAAACCGGTAAAATTTATACTCAGGATGCAACTATATGCCCAGTCCGGGACGAATCTGGAGAGATAACAAATTTTGTAGGTGTTGCGCGTGATATTTCAAAACAGCTCATTGTAGAGGCGCAGTTAAGGCAAGCACAAAAATTAGAATCCATAGGAGAACTTGCTGCGGGTATTGCTCACGAAATTAATACCCCGACACAGTATGTCAGTTCCAATATGAAATTTCTCGAAGATAGTTTTTCTGACTTAATGGCTATGGTTACAAGCTGTGATACTGCTTTTAAAAAACTTTCAGAAGGTTTACCAAGTTCCGAAGTTATCAAATATAAAGAGGAGCATTTTAATGCTGATGATTTTGAGTTTTTATCTGAGGATGTTCCAAAAGCTATTGAGGAATCCGGGGAAGGTCTAAAAAGAATCTCCAAAATTGTTCAATCAATTAAGCAGCTCGCTCATCCCGGTGAAACTCAGAAAAGTTATTTTGATCTTAATAGCATAGTCAAAGATGCTGTTACCGTTTCTGCTAACGAATGGAAGTATGTTGCAGACATAAATCTGGATTTGGATAAAAATATCCCTCAGGTACAGTGCCTTAAAGGAGAGATTGGTCAAGTTCTTCTCAATCTAATTATAAACAGTGCTCATGCGATTGAAGCAAAAAATTCAGATGGAGGAGAGAAGGGCACTATTTCTATAACAACTAAGTCTGATGAGACTTATGCCATGCTAGAGATTGAAGACACTGGTTTAGGGATGTCTGCTGAAGTAATGGAAAGGGCATTTGATCCTTTCTTTACTACCAAGGAAGTTGGAAAAGGGACAGGACAGGGGCTCGCAATTGCTCACAACGTTATTACAAACATTCATAAAGGGAAAATCTTTGTAAAATCTGAAGAAGGTGTTGGGACCAAGTTCAGTATTCAAATTCCTTTTGTAAGCTAGAATCTTATAATTTTTTTTGTGGTCCTGATCCAATTCAGCGATAAAATATTCAGATGTTTATTTATGACAGCTTCCAGCTTTTTTCTTCCCACTTGTCACTATATGGAGCGCGGTACATAGTTTAATGGGGGGACTACCCTATGAAAGTCTTTTAAATGAATGAGATATGGAAGTGATCTTTTTTGACTATCACGGGGTACACTATAAGTGTTTCATGGTTGATCATAATGTAGGTGCTTCAACCGCAGATAAATATAAAGTCAAAAAAGTTGATTCTGATTATCTTGATAATGAATGCTATTCTACAATAGCAATAGAAATATTTTTATATGCTTTGCGAATAATATAATCTGGTAAGTTAAAATCTGTAAAAAAAAGCCCTTGCTATTCTGTTGAATAGCAAGGGCTAAATGCGTGAAATGGTGGAAAAGGGGGGATATTTAATTATTGGTGTATGATGTCGGGATGTAGTGATTTTTAAATTTTGTGGGAGTGGGGTACTCGTGGTTGTACTCAAGGTGAGTAGTATATTTGTTAATATTGATTATTAAGTTTAGCTGTGCAAAATTAAAAAATGTAAGTTGTTTAATGTTAGAAAAAATATTGTTTTACATTAAGTTTTTTGGGGATTATAAAAAGTAAATAGTTGTTATTCGTTTACCTATATATACTTATTATCTTAAACATATAAAATTTGAGAGAAATATGACAAACCCATTTCAGAATCTTAATCAAGATATTAAAAGCGGAAAATTAAAAGTTAAAAAAGTTTTTTCAGAAGAAAATATTCAAAAAATGTTTGGACATGAAGCAGCAGAAGATGAGGATGTAGAAAGACTTAAGGAGTATTATTTTAAAAATGAAATATATGAGCAAGTTTCAGCTGATCTAAAGTTAAGAATACTTGTTGGTCACAAAGGAATTGGTAAATCAGCTCTTTTTAAAATAGCTGCTCAAGAAGATTCCGACAACAAGATTCTTTCAATTGAAATTAAACCAAATGATGTCATTGGTGTTGGCGAAAAGCATGATGATTTTTTAAAAGTGATTCGGGACTGGGACGAAGGGCTTAGAAGTATAATTGGACACAAAATAATTAAGCTGTTTACTGAAGATGGAGTTGAAAGTGTTTCTAGTGATTCTTTTCCAACTGGAAAACTAATTTCAACCGTTATTGATATAATTTCAAAAATGAATTTTATTGATGAATCTAAAAAAGCAATTTTTGATAATTTTAAAATTAAGCAACGAGTTAATGTATATATTGATGACCTTGATAGAGGGTGGGAAGGTAAACCGGTTGATATTAGAAGAATTTCAGCGCTTCTTAATGCTGTCCGTGATATTAGTAATGAAATGTCAAACGTTCATTTTAAAATCTCTCTTCGTTCAGATGTGTATTTTCTTGTACGTACTTCAGATGAATCAACTGACAAAATCGGTGGTTCTGTAGTTTGGTATACATGGGAAAGGCATCAGATATTATCTTTATTGGCCAAAAGAGTAGAAACATTTTTTAATAGAGATGTTTCAGAAGATGATTTAATGGTTTTGCATCAAGCGGAAATTGCAAAATATTTAGATCCCATTATGACACAAACATTTGAAGGTGCGGGGAAATGGGAAAATGCACCCATTTATAAAATATTGATGTCACTTGTTAGAAATAGACCAAGAGATTTAGTGAAGCTGTGCTCTTTGGCAGCGCGTAATGCCCGCAAATTTAAACGAAGTAAAATTGAGACAGAAGATTTACAGAGTATCTTTGATGATTACTCACTTGATCGCATTCAAGACATTGAAAATGAATTTAAATCAGAGCTTCCTGATATTCAAAGGTTGCTTTTTGCTTTCAAACCTTCGGTTAAAAAGTCTAGAAAATACGCAGACTCATATGTATATACAACTGAACAAATTGATGGAAAAATTTCCATAGTGAGTTCTCAAAATTCTTTTTATTTTACTCATACCCCTGAAAAACCTGCCACTATCGAACAACTTCATTTGTTTTTGTATAAAATTAATTTTTTGACTGCACGTAAAAAGAATAAAGATGGGGTTATTGTTAGAAAAAATTTCGAAGAAAATAAATATCTTACAGCTAGATATGTTGATTTTGGCTTTGGGTGGGAAGTTCATCCTGCTTATAGATGGGCTTTAGAGCCAGATGATTATGATATTATTTATGAGAGATTGGATCTCATTGATAGTGAAT
>JMSU01000149.1_pt1 | contig 31155 bp, 15 predicted proteins | sample 179011 | NCBI WGS metagenome assembly JMSU01 (sample SAMN02769580, study PRJNA246767) | bioreactor metagenome | isolation source: Culture-1 Bioreactor ArsB derived from microbial biomass from the upper 2 cm... | place: Germany: Bremen | collected day 87 after inoculation
ACACTAGTTTTTTCTTGCACTGAATATTGCATTTCTTTAATCTATGTTGTAGACTTTGACGTTTAATACCTAAAATCCTTGCTACTTTGGTTATATTAAAGTCATTTTCTTCAAGCAGATTCTCTAATATTTTCTTTTCATAATCGTTAAGAATTTCTTTTAGACTTCTATGGTGCAGATTTTTTTTGCACTCTTCTTGATCTTCATTATTTCCATTCTTCATAATTAATTTTTCTGGTAAATGCTCTTTTTTAATAATGCTATCATCAGCTATGTTACAACAATACTCTATTATATGGAACAATTCTCTTATATTCCCCGGCCAGTCATAGGCTCTAAATATATTCAATACCTCTTTACTAACCTTTGTAATGTTTTTAAAATACATTCTTGATAATTTGCCAATAAAGTGTTTTACCAATACAGGTATATCTTCTTTTCTTTCTCTAAGTGGTGGCAGCTCCATAGAAACAGTACTAAGTCTGTAGTAGAGATCATTTCTTAACCTATTATTTTCTATGGCTACCGATGGATCTTCATTTAAGGCAGAGATAATTCTTACATCACATTCTATATCCGTTAGACCGCCTACCCTTCGAAACTTTCTTTCTTGAAGCACTCTTAGAAGTTTTGATTGCATATTTAAAGCCATAGAGTTAATCTCATCTAAGAATAATGTGCCACCTTCGGCTTGCTCAAATAGCCCTTCCCTATCAATACTACCAGTAAATGCCCCTTTTACAGTACCAAATAGGATTCCTTCTATAAGGTTTGATGGGATTGCAGCACAATTCACAGCGATAAATTCTTTATCCTTTCTTTTACTAGCTGAATGGATACTTTGTGCAAACATTTCTTTACCGGTCCCCGTTTCTCCTGATATTAAGATCGAAGAATCATTCAATGCAACTTTATTAGCAAGCTTTACTACTTTTTTAAAATCTTCATCTTCTCCGATAAGATCATTAAACTGATAGTATTTAACTTTGGAATATGGCTTTCTGTCATTTGAAGACTTATTTTTCTCTTCTTCTTTAAGAAATCTATTGATGTGATTAACCTTTTCCATAAGTTCTTCAAGGATAGACATATCACATACTGTTCCTATTGCACCTACAAATTCATTTCCAACATATAATGGATACCCGGAATTTATAGAATAGAGTTTATCCCCTTTATTATTTTTAAAAATATCACATCTATTTACTACGGGGGTTTTTGATTTTAGAGTATTTATAACGGTACTATACTCTTCATTTACCTCATATATTTCGAGAAGATGCTTTCCTATAATGTTTTCTCTTTGAAGTGACTCAAGCTCCTCACATTTGCTATTATAATGAATAAGATATCCATTTTTATCAAATATCTGTATCCCTTCAGATAAATTGTCCATAGCTTCTTCATAAATTTTGCTTTTATCTAAGTCATTTGATAAACAAAGAATGGCTCCATTGCCTAGTTTGTTTTTAATTATCACATATTCATGTGGTTTCCCTTCAACTTCCAATCTTCCACTGGCTTTGTTAAAATCGATATTTATGATTTTTTCTATAGGCAATCCAATTTTCATTTTCCAATAGATTTTTATTGTTTCTGAATAATATTCGTCTCTAAATTCTACATCTCTTAATACATCATCTTCATCTAAAAAACAAAAAATATCATATAAAGACATGCTATTCCTCCTTTTATTTTAGAGTTTTAATCGGTTACGAGATTCTATAGTCCTTGAAGGAGATTTATAAATGAGGAAATTGCATCGTTCTAACTTGGCACAATTGCATATGCGAATATCATCCTTAATGTAATAATTTAAAATAGAGTATATTTGGATTGTATAGCCCTAGGGATTTTTAGACTATATATAGTAGTAAGTTTTTGAGGATGGTAATTATGCAATTTGCTCAAGTATTAATTTTTTTTTAATAATCAACATAATTTTCTGATATAATAGTATTCGTTGAAAAGATTCCTAACTAATTTTATGTTTTAGAATGAATATATTATATCAAAAACTGAATATTCTTACTTTGTTTTTTCAGTATTTTCTTTGAATTTTGTCTTTTTTCAATAAGTTTTATGGGAAAAATTAAGTTATTGGATGTATTTTTATAACATTTAATATTTATGATGGGAGTGACACAAATGTACTATGATTATCATGTCCACAGTCATTTTTCTGCAGATTGTGAAGCACAGATGAAGGATATAGTCGAAAATGCTATTAAGTTTGGTCTTAAGGAAGTTTGTTTTACTGATCATATAGATTATGATTATTGTGACCCTTCTATTAACTTTGATATCGATCTAGATGAATATACGGATCACATTGAACTTATGAGGGACAGATATGGAGATAGGATAAAGATACTTAAAGGTGTCGAAGTAGGATTTCAGCCACATATAGTTGAAAAATGTGATAATCTTGTAAAGTCAGGAGATTTTGATTTTGCAATTGCTTCTATGCATACCTGTAATAAACAGGGTTTGTACAATAGAGATTACTTTAAGGGAAAAACTGCTAGAGAAGCTTATCTAAAATACTTCGAAGAGATCTTATATTGTGTCAAAAATTTTAAAAACTTTAGTGTTATAGGTCACTTAAATATTTTAGCTAGGTATAATGATGATGCTGCTAGGGAAAATCTCATAGACTACTTTGATGTTCTAGAAGTGATTTTTAAGGAGCTAATCGAAAGAAACAAAGGAATAGAAATCAATACTTCGAGCTTAAGATATTCAAATACCCTATTGCTTTCTCCTGACGTTTTGAAGTTCTATCATGAACTTGGCGGAAAAATCATAACCCTAGGATCAGATACCCATGTTCCTAATACACTTGCCCATGAATTTGACTATATATATGGAATACTTAGAGAAATTGGGTTTGAATACATAACTACTTTTGAAAAACTACAACCAAAGTTTGCTAAAATTTAAAGTTTTAACAAAGATAGAGGGTCATAATCTGTAAAGATTATGACCCTTCTTAAAAGGGAGAAAAAATGAAAAGTATTGAATCAAAGTTGAAATATCATATTAAAAAGATTGATGTTCTGTTCTTCGGATTATTTCATCCTGTAGGCTCTTATCAAGATTATCGAAGTAATCACTATATCCTGCAACACGAACAATTAGGTTTCTATATTTTTCAGGATCTTTTTGTGCATCCTTTAGTGTATCTACATTTACTATATTAAACTGAATGTGATGTCCATCAAGTTTAAAGTATGCTCTTATTAAATCCTTAATGTTCTTGAGTCCGCTTTCACCCTTTACAATGCTTGGGGTGAATTTTTGATTGAGCAGTGTTCCACCAGTTCTGAGATGATCCATTTTCGATGCCGACTTAATTACAGCGGTAGGTCCATTTTTATCTGCTCCTTGTACAGGTGAAATCCCCTCAGAAAGTGGTATTCCTGCCCTTCTACCATCTGGCATAGCCCCACATACCGATCCAAAATAGACATGGCATGTGGTTGGAAGCATCTCAATTCTATACTTTCCACCATTTACTGTTGGTCTATCATTTATTTCATCATGGGCAATATTGAAAACCTTAAACATTATATCGTCTGCGTAGTCATCATCATTTCCGTATTTAGGAGTCTTATTTAAGAACAATAGACGCTCTTTTTCATAGCCTTCAAAGTTTGCCTCTAAAACATCCATTAATTTTTCAAGGCTTAAATACTTCTTATCGAAAACATGATACTTAATTGCAGATAGAGCATCTGTAATAGTTCCAATTCCAACTGCTTGAATATATCTAGAATTATATCTCGCTCCACCGGCATTATAGTCCTTAGCCTTCTTAATACAATCATCAATAATTACTGACATAAATGTTGCTGGCATATATTTGGCATATATTCTTTCAATAACATTGTTACCTCTAACCTTAATCTCAACGAAGTGATGTAACTGCTTGCTAAAGGCCTCTAATAATTCATCTAATGATTTGAATTCCCCTGGTTCACCTGTCTCTATACCAATTTTCTTACCGGTTCTAGGGTCAATTCCATTGTGAAGTGTAATTTCTAGTACCTTTACAAGGTTGAAATAACCTGTTAAGATGAAGGCTTCCTTACCAAAGCAACCTACTTCTACACAACCACTTGTTCCTCCACATCTTGCATCTTCAAGGGTTTTCCCTTGGCGGAGCAATTCTTCAACAACTGCATCTGTATTAAATACCGATGGGAATCCCATCCCCTCTCTAATAACCTCTGCTGCCTTAATTATGAAATGATCTGGATTCTTTCTACTAACCTGTACATTTGTACTAGGTTGTAGTATTCTCATATCCTCAATAATCTCTAAAAGCAGATAGGATACATCGTTTACTCCATCGGTACCATCGGGTGCTATTCCACCAATATTAATATTACAAAAATCCGTATAGGTCCCACTCTCTTCTAAGGTTATCCCTACCTTTGGCGGGGCTGGTTGGTTATTAAACTTTATCCAGAAGCACTCTAAAAGTTCTTTTGCTTTGTCGCGAGTCAAAGTTCCAGCTTCTACTTCTTTTTTATAGAAGGGATAAAGGTGTTGATCAAGTTTACCTGGGCAGAAGGCATCCCATGTGTTTAGCTCAGTTATTACACTTAAATGCACAAACCAATAGGTTTGCAGGGCTTCCCTAAAGCTTCTAGGTCTATGGGCTGGAACATATCTACAAACCTCAGCTATCTCCTCTAATTCCTTCTTTCTAGCTGGATCTGTTTCTTTCTTTGCTATTTCCTCAGCCTTTTCAGCATGGCGCTCAGCAAATCTTATAATGGCATCACAGGAAATCGCCATGGCCTTTAATTGTTCCTGTTTGTCATAGGCTTCGGGGTCACCGATAAAATCTAATTTTTTAATTTTATCTTCGATTTCCTTTTTAAATTCTAGAAATCCTTTTTTATATATTTTCCCATCCTCAACGGTATGCCCTGGTGATCTTTGCTCCATAAATTCAGTAAATATCCCTGCTTCATAGCTATCTATCCATTCATTAGTCATCTGATCAAATATTAGGTCACGAATTGATTTTCCCTTCCAATAGGGAATTATTACTTCATCTTGTATTTTTTTAGCTTCAGCATCTACTTTAAAGGATATCTTCTCACGGTCATTCATAATTTCAAAGTCCCCTAGGGTATGGCAACAAAGTTCTGGATATGTTGGAGTTGCTTGAGGAGCCGTTCCCCTTTCTCCAACAATTAATTCTCCATCATTTATGCAAATCGTCTTATTTTCACATAGTTCCATAAAAGTTAATGCTCTCAATAGGGGAATAGAAACCTTTCCAGAATATTTCTTATATGCCTCTGTTATCAACTCTGCTCTTTCGATAGAGATTCTTGGTATGGCATTTACACTTTCTACCCTAAGACTTTGTACCCTTTCATTCATTCCTCTTCTCATCGGCTATTACCCTCCAATCTTTACGTTAATTCCATTGTCCTTAAATTTTTGACCTATTATTTTCATTTCATCATCCATTGGCTCCTGAATATTTGATATCCTATACTCCATATTCAGTCTTCTATACTTATCCATAGCAATACTATGATAGGGTAGTATAAATACATCTTCTATATTTAAGGATGAAATATAATCGGATGTCATTTTTATATTTAGATCATCATCATTTATACCTGGTATAATCGGAATACGTATCCAAATCTTATTTCCATTTTGGGCTAGTTTCCTTAGATTCTTTAATATTGATTCATTTGATACCCCTGTGTATTTCTTATGTTTTTTATCGTCCATATGCTTAATATCAAATAGGAACAAATCTACTTTATCCATAATTCTTTCAAAATTCTCCCATGGTCCATATCCTGAAGTATCTACAGCAGTTTGTATTCCTTTTTGTTTGGATGCTTTTAAAAGACTATCCAACAAATCGATTTGAAGCAGCGGCTCGCCTCCTGAAAAGGTAACACCGCCCCCTGATTCCTCATAAAATACCATGTCCTTTTCTATTTCTTTCATAGCTTCACCCAAAGTTATTTTCTTTCCTATTAACTCTATGGCCTCACTGGGACATACCTCTGCACATTTACCACATAATATGCACTTCTTCTTGTCTAAGTTAAAACCACTTTTATCAAATTTCACACCATCTACAGGACAAACCCTCTCACAATCTCTACAGGCTATACACTTGTTTTGCCAAAATACAATTTCCTGCTTAACTTTTTGACTTTCTGGATTATGACACCACCAGCAAACTAGGGGACAACCCTTTAAAAAGACTGTTGTTCTGATCCCTGGTCCATCGTGTATTGAATATTTTTGGATATTAAAAATAGTACCTTGGGTCATTAGTCTCTCTCCCATCATTTTTCACCATTGATTTAACATATAATTAAGCAATTTGTATGCCAATTTATATATCTTCCTATCTAAATATTGATTTTTTGGCATATATCATAGATCTAAATTCTGAGAATATATAATAGGCCTATAAAATTTCTTCGAAACCCTGCAAAACACTAATTTTTCATAATATCTCAATTAGTGTTTCTACTTTTAGGTTATATAGGGAAGAAATTCAATAGGCCTCTATGAATCTAGAGATTTATATTTATACATCCATGTCATCTCTTTTTTGAGACGTCATTAATCGTTTTATAGGACAATGTCTCATTTTAGGGACAATTTCCGAATGTTTGCGACATAATTCGCTTTAAAATATAGATGTGTGATTGAGTGGGTTAAGCTTCTCAATCACACATCTATAAGATTGGAGTCATTCTTTTAAGCCACGAGATACTTATTTTATAACAACTGGTTCCTTAGGTGCTTTATTAAGTATTTCTATACCATTTTCAGAAACTACTACGATGTCCTCTATCCTAACACCAAACTTTCCTGACAAGTATATTCCAGGCTCTATACTAAAGGCCATACCTTTTTGAAGCTTTCTTTGATTTCCACCCTTTATGTATGGAGCTTCATGGACACTATATCCTATTCCATGACCAACTCTATTTAGGAAGTGCTGACCATGGCCTTCGTCTTTGATTATATTTCTAGCTATCTCATCTACGCTCTCGGCTGTAACTCCTTCCTTTGCATGCTTTTCAGCTGCATCATTGGCTCTATACACTATATCGTATATCCTTTTTTCCTCCTCCGATATGTCTCCTACGAAGACAGTCCTTGATATATCAGAACACATTCCCTTGTATTTACATCCAAAATCAAGGATTATTATATCCTTTTCCTGAACAACTCTTGAATACTTATTGTAGTGGGGCTTTGAACTATTAGGTCCTGAAGCTACAATCGGACTAAAGGATAAGCCCCCTGCTCCCATCTCCGCAAATAGTTCTTCAATTTTGTCCCTTATATCCTTTTCTAGGATTCCTGGCTTTATGAATTTTGTAAGCTCATCAAAAACATTGTCTGCCATTCTAGCGGCTTCCCTAAGGTTATTTACTTCCTCTTCTTTTTTTATTATTCTTAGCTCCTCTAAGGCAGCTTTGCCATTTTCAAACTCAACATTTAAGGTATCTTTAATGTCCAACATATTCACTGCCCTTGCAGTACCATTAACACCTATGGTTGTGTCAATCAACTTATACTCTTCAAAAGCCTTAGTAAGAACTCCTAAGAAGCCTTCACCATCGCCCCAATCAAAAACCCTTCCATTATCTCCTATAGCATCCTGCATCTCTTCTCTATTTAGCTGAGGAACTATATAAAACAACTCGGCATTACTAGTTACAAAAAGTCCTTGAAATCTCTCATCCATATGGGGTGAGAATCCCATTAAAAATTCTAAATCCTCTGAAGGCGCTATGAACACACAATCAAGCTTCTCATCCTTCATAATTTTTATTAGCTTGTCGATATACTGCTTATTTAACATTCTAATCCCTCCAAAATTATATAATTATTAAATCCTTTGGTAACTTTGTAAGTACTTCAAACCCTTCATCTGTTACTAAAATCATATCCTCTATCCTTACTCCTCCCCAATCGGGAATATATACTCCCGGTTCAACTGTTATAATACAGTTTTTTTCTAGAATATATTCTGAGGCAGGACCCATAAAGGGTTCTTCATGGACCACGAGTCCAACACCATGACCTAGATTTGGATAATAGTAGTCACGATAACCTGCCTTATCAATAGTTTTCTTATACTTTTCGCATGGTACTTTGCTTGAGATATTTGACTTTATTGAATTCGTTGCATAGTTTAAGGCTTCCTTTACAGCTTCATATACTTCTTTTTGCTTTTCGCTGGCCTTTCCTACTACAAATGTTCTTGTCATATCGCATATATACCCATCATACATAGCACCAAAATCAATAGTTATGAAATCACCATGCTCTATCTTTTTATCCGATGGTTTACCGTGTAAAAGAGAGGTTCTTTTACCGGATATCAGGATAGTTTCAAACCCTACTCCATCGGCACCTTGCTTCTTTATATGGTATTCTAATTCTGCAGTAAGCTCCTTTTCTGTTACTCCAGGTTTTATGGAACCCAGTAGTCTATTAAGAGCATTTTCCGATATCTCACAGGCCTTTTTTATTTTCAGTATTTCTTCATCATCTTTTCTATATCTTATTGATTCAACTATACTCTTTGTGGGGATAAGCTCAATATCAGTTATGTCTCGGTTTAAATCGTCGTACAGTTCGTAGCAGACATGATTCTTTTCAAATCCAAGACTCTTAAGACCTAGTTCTATTGCTATATCTCTTATTGCTTCTGATAGCCTACGGGATGGCTGTCTCCAGTTAACAATTTTAAACTCTGGACATTCCTGCTCTACCTGCTCAACATACCTGCCATCGGTTATAAAGTATTTATCCTTTGGTGTAATGATAATAAATGAATCTGACCCAGTAAATCCTGTCAGATATCTAATATTTTGATCGGTAATCAGTAATAGCCCATCAAGGTTATCTTCATTTAACTTCCCTAATAATCTTTCAATTCTTGACATAAAAAAACCTCCTATAATTTATAAATTTAATAATGAATGCTTAACCTTTTATTTATTAATAATTCGTTGCAATATTCATGCCAATTTCACCTTATGAAGTGACCTAAATAAAAGCCCTTAGACATCTTATCCTAAGGGCTTTTAAAGAACTCTATTTTTTTCTATTTATCATCTTTTTCTTCCAAGAGTATATACACCTTTATAATCTTGATGCCCGAAAACTGGCTTATTTAGTTCTTTTACATAATTTCTTCTTGGATAAAGAAGTTGCTTGTGCTCATAGGGCATAACTACACAATCTTCATAGACTAATATTTCCTCTGCTCTCTTATAGGACTTTGCTCTTACATCTTCGTCAAGACTACTTGCTCCTTCTAAAATTAGTTTGTCAAACTCTTCGTTCTTCCAACCAGTTTTTTCATAGTTGTAATACCCCGTCACTGAATGCCAGAAATCTATAAAATTACTTGGATCATTAAAATCTCCAGTCCAACCAGTATCAAATATTTGGAATTCTCCCTTTTTCTGCTTATCGTAGGCAACATTATATTTTAATAAATCTAATGTAATATTCACCCCTAGCTTCTCCTTAAAGATATATTGGTACCATTCAGCTACTTGCTTAGTCTTTTCATCTGTACCTCTAAACATCATACTTACTTCCATTTTAGCTGGATCAGGGTCTTCTCCTAATTCCTTTAAGCCTTCGATTAGTAAGGCTTTAGGATCTTTTATCTCATCAACTAATTTTTTAACAAATTTTGTATCTCCAACCTTCTCTCTATAACTTGAGTTACCGATAACAAGCATATCAGGTATATACTCCCATCCTGGATATCCTACTCCACCTCTAACATCGTTGATAAATGCATCTCTATCTAATGCTGCTGAAAAGGCTTTTCTGACCTTTACATTTTTAAAATATTTGTCAAAGCAATTGAGCATATGATATCCTACATCGGGATATTTTCTAGATACAAAATTTAGTTCTTCAATTGATTTTAATTTTTCTATCCACTCATTTTCCATCCGTAATGACAGTAATGTATCTATTTCACCTGTTATCAAAGCCTGTGCTTGTGAATTATCTTCTTCAATATCATTTCGGACTATCTTTTCGATATATACTTTATCCTTATCCCAATAATTTATATTCTTTTCATAGACCATCTTATTTCTATGTACCCACTCCGTCAGTACATATGGACCGTTGTATACCATTGTTTCTAATTCTGTACCATACTTATCTCCCCATTTTTCAACTATATCCTTTCTTTGAGGATATAGGGTTGGGAAATAGGTAAGCTGCATGAAATATGGCATTGGACCAGCCAACTCTAATCTCAAAGTTGTATCATCTATAGCCTTAGCTCCAACAGTTGCTAATGCTTCATCTAATTGTGCATCTGTATGTTCATCCACCTTCATAGAATTTACTTTTCCTGCATTTTTAAATACAGGTGTAAAAAGCCAAGCATATCCTGACCCTGTTCTAGGATCTATTACTCTTCTTATAGCGTATTCAAAATCCTGGGCCTTTACAGGAACACCATCGCTCCACATGGCATCATCTCTTAAATAGAAGGTATAAACTGTTCCTTCTTCGTTTACTTCCCATTTTTTTGCAACTCCTGGCTCAATCTTATCTCCCTCGGGACTTCCTTGAACCCTTGTAAGTCCCTCGAAAACCGGTCCTTGAGCAAGCCATGATGTGACTATAGTTGATATAGCTGAATCCATAGTCTTAGGTTCAGCACCAACTATATTCAAATATTGTTTTTCATCCATATCAATACCATTAACAACTTTAATTCCCTTTTGTGGCTTACTTTCTTGACTATTATTAGCTTGCTCTTGATTCGTCTGATCACTATTAGACTGCTCATTTGCAGTCTGCTCATTTCCTCCACAACCTGTTAATAGTACTGCAGTCATTAAAACTACCACTAAAAAAATTGATAAAAGCTTTTTACCTTTCATTTTGCTCCCCCTCTAAAATATATTTTGAAACTACTACCATTCAACAACTTGAATATTAGTAGTTGTTGACAAGATTTAGATTTTTACTCAGCAACGTTAAATAAATGACATGCAACAAAATGATCCTTTTCAATTTCCTTTAATTTTGGAGTTATTTCATGACACTCCTTCTTTACATATCTGCATCTAGCAGCAAATCTACATCCTGGTTTTGGATTAATTGGGCTCGGAACCTCACCCTCTAATTTAATTCTATCTATTCCCCTTGAAGTTTTTGGGTCTGGTACAGGAATAGCTGATAATAATGCCTTTGTATATGGATGTAATGGCTTATCATATAATTCATTGCTTGAGGTAAGTTCAACCACATGTCCTAAATACATAACTCCTACCTTATCCGATATATGCTTAACCATTGACAAATCATGGGCTATAAACAGATAAGTCAACCCAAAGTCTTGCTGCAGCTTTATCAACAGGTTAACTACTTGGGCTTGAATAGAAACATCAAGAGCCGATATAGGTTCGTCACATACTATGAACTCTGGCTCCATTGCCAGCGCCCTTGCAATCCCAATACGTTGTCTCTGACCCCCTGAGAATTCATGGGGAAATCTTGATCCATGTTCCTTATTTAACCCAACTAAGGTTAACAATTCATATACTCTGTCTGTTCTTTCCTTTCCGGTATATAGATTGTGTATATCTATTCCTGAAGCAATAATATCTCCTACAGTCATTCTAGGATTTAGTGATGCATAGGGATCTTGGAAAATAATTTGTGCTCTCCTTGTAAAGGCCTTTTTTTCTTTTCCCCTTAGATTATGAACATTTAAACCATCATACAGAACCTCTCCGTCTGAAGCACTATAAAGTCCCATTATTGTCCTTCCGCATGTAGTTTTACCACATCCAGATTCACCAACTAGCCCTATGGTTTCTCCCTTCCTAATGTCGAAGGTTACACCATCAACTGCTTTTAAGATTGAATTTCGTCCTACTTTAAAATGTTTTTTCAAATCCTTTACTTGTATTAACGGGCTATCTTGCTGCATTCACTCCACCTCCTACTAACAGTGACTCTGGAATATTAACCTTTGGAGCCATTGGATGCTGAAGCCAGCATGATATCTCTTGAGTATCACTTATTTTAGTTATTTTAGGCATTTGTTCTTTACATACAGGCATACAATATTCGCATCTAGGTGCAAATGGACATCCTATTGGGAGTTTGATTAAATCCGGTGGTGTACCATGCAATGCATAAAGCTTAGCCTTGTTTTTTGTTTCAAGCCTTGGCACAGATTGTAATAGTGCCCAAGTATATGGATGCTTAGAATTATAAAATATTTCATCTGTTGTTCCACGTTCAACAATCTTTCCTGCATACATTACTTGTATTCTATCTGCAACATCGGCAACAACACCAAGGTCATGGGTTACCAAAATAACTGCCGTCCCTAGTTTTTGCTGAAGATCCTTAATCAGGTCCATTATTTGTGCTTGAATCGTTACGTCGAGAGCAGTAGTAGGCTCATCAGCTATAAGAATTTTAGGATTGCATGCAAGTGCAATAGCTATTACAGCCCGTTGTCTCATTCCGCCAGAAAATTCGTGAGGATATTGATTTGCCCTCTTACTAGCATTAGGTATATTAACTAACTCAAGCATTTTAACAGCCTCTTCAAAGGCTTTCTTTTTTCCAAGCCCTCTATGTATCATTAAACTTTCTGCTATTTGTTTTCCAACCTTCATAGTCGGATTTAATGATGTCATAGGATCTTGAAATATCATTGATATTTCTGAACCTCTAATCTTCTTCAATCTCTTTTTCTCCATTTTAAGGATATCCTCTTTACAGATTGTAACCTTTGAATCTTTTTTCTTCTCTGAATAAAAACTGATCTCAGAATCTTTTTTGATATCCGTAGGAGGTGATGGTAATAATCTCATGATTGACTTTGATGTAACAGTCTTTCCACATCCTGATTCACCAACGAATGCTAGTGTTTCACCCTTATTCAAATTAAAGCTTAGCCCCCTTACAGCCTTAACTTCTCCTGCATATGTATGAAAAGATACTCTTAAATTTCGAACATCTAATATTTTCTCCATGATAAATCCTCCTAAATTAGTTCAGTTAATTGCATAATTCTAACTTGGCACAATTGCATAATACATATGGTATGCCTCTAGGGTTTTTAAGAATATATGTACTAGCAAGTTTTTTTAGGTGATAATTATGCAATTTGCTCTATTGTCTTAATCTTGGATCTAATGCATCATTTAATCCATCACCCATCAAATTGAATGCCAGCATCGTAAGACTTATTAAAAGACAGGGAAAAAACAATTGATAAGGATAAAACATCATGTTCTGTTGTGCGCCTGCTGCCAACGCACCCCAACTTGTTTCAGGAGGCTGAACTCCTAAACCTATATAACTTAAAAACGCTTCATTAAAAATAAATCCAGGTACTGCAAAAGTAACTCTAACAATTAATAATCCCAAGGTATTGGGGATTAAATGTTTTATAATAATTCTCCAAGAACTTGCTCCAAGGGCTTGCTCAGCTAGTACAAATTCCATTTCCTTTAACTGCAAAACCTGTCCTCTGATCATTCTAGCTGTATTACCCCAAGCAGTTATTGTCATTGCTATTACCAAAGGGATCATACCTCTACCTAATATCAAGGAAATCAAGATAATCAAAATCAATTGAGGAATACTCGAAATAATTTCTACAATTCTCATGAGTATATCATCAATATAACCACCAAAATATCCTGATACTCCCCCATAAACAGTTCCTACAACAATGATAACTATAGTACAAAGAATACCTATTACAATAGAAATTCTTCCTCCTATACAAACCCTAGTGAATAAATCTCTTCCTAACTTATCAGTTCCAAACCAGTATTCTCCATTTGGTGATAAATTTTTAACCGTTGGGTTAATCTCAGAAAAATCATACTTTGATATCATTGGTCCAAATAATGTCAATAGAGCAATTGTAACAAGCAATATTGCAGCTCCAACAGCAATCTTATTTGATTTGAATCGCCTCCATGCATCCTGCCAATAGGTAATACTTGGCCTATTGATCTTTTCAGAATCTAAATCCTCACAACCTACTATAATAAATTTTTCGTTGGTTAGCCCCATATTTATTGATGCTGCACTATTTTTTGCTATATCCGTCATAACTCTCCTCCTATCTCTTACCCTTTGTAAGTCTAATTCTTGGGTCTACTATTCCATATAATATATCCACAATAATTAGTGAAACTATGTATAAAATGGCTACAAAAATGGTCAATCCAAGAATCATCGAGTAGTCACTATCATTTACAGCAACAATATAATATCCGCCTAGACCTGGTATAGAGAAAATCTTCTCTATTACAAATGCCCATATAAAAATAAGTGCAAATCGAGGTCCAATCATTGTAATTATTGGAATGATGGCATTTCTGAAAATATGCTTGAAAATTAACGCTGGCCCATCAACCCCTTTAGCCCTTGCGGTCATGATATAGTCCTCTCCTATAACACTTAACGTACTGTTTCTCATATATTTACAATAATACGCAATTCCACTCAAGCCTAATGCAAGAGCAGGCATCACTATATGTTTAATACTGCCCCAACCAAATATAGGAAGCATGCCTAATTTAACACCAAATGCATATTGCAGAAGAGATGCAAAGACAAATTGAGGTATGCATATACCTAAAATGACTATTACCAAAGTAGACTTGTCTATCCATTTTCCTCTATATAGAGCTGCAATAATCCCTAAAAAAACTCCTAAGACGACTTCAAGCAATATAGCTATTCCTCCAAAGGTCGCTGTAACTGGTGCATGCTCTTTCACAACATCATTTACACTTCTTCCAATATAAATCAAAGAATCTCCTAGGTTTCCCTCAAGAACTAGTTTCTTTAAATATATTCCATACTGTACAATAACGGGTTTATCTAAACCGTATTTAGCTCTGAAGGCTACCTTAGCCTCGTCGGGTAAAAATTTTCCTCCTGAAGCCATAGGATCTCCTGGAACAGCATGGATTAGAAAAAATGTAATAGTAATAATAATAAAAGTAGTAATAACTCCATATCCTATTCTTTTCAAGATGAATTTGGTCATTAATACACCTCCTGAAATATTTATGATGGCACTCCAAATGTCTTTTTTTAAAACTTTCAAAATAAATGTAGTCCCTTGTAGTATTAAGTATTACTTTTTCACATTTTACTCACTCCTAACGCTCCTTGCTATAGCTATTAGTATAAAAATTGTTATTCGTTACTTAATTTTTGTTCTTTTGTGAATATTCCATGCATTGTGATAAAAGAGCAACATTCATGCCAAGTAAATTATTTATTTATAAAATCTGGAATCATTTACCTTTGGCTAATTATTTTTCAACTCACTTTGATGACATAAAAAAAAACGTCCCAATCGAGGGACGTAGTCTGACCATTTTTTGTTGTTTTGTCTTATTTCTGTGACATTTACATAACTTTACATTTGAACTTTATATCAAACTTTTTAATCTTGTTGTGAAGAGTCTGTCTAGGCACCTTTAAAATTCTCGCAGCCTCAGCACAATTTCCATTTGACCTTTCCAAGGCTTTCATAACCAAGCCCTTTTCATACTTCGCCATAGCCGACTTTAAGGTTGGAAGTTCATTATAGTCTTCTTCATATCCTGCTACTGCTTCCCTCGCCTTAAATTTCGTAATGTTAGATGGTAAATTATTAACTCCTATTTTGTTTTCATCCGTGAAATTCATTATACTTTCAATAGTATATTTTAATTCCCTTACGTTTCCAGGCCATTCATATTCTTTCATTAATTCGATGCATTCTTCTGTTATACCTACTATGTTCTTATTTAATTTTTTATTATATGACTTTATGAAGCTTTCTATTAAATAAGGGACATCTTCTTTTCTTTCTCTAAGTGGTGCTATTTTTAATGAAATAACATTTAATCTATAAAACAGATCTCTTCTCAGCCTCTTTTGCTCAGTAAGTTTTATAGGATCTTCGTTCGTTGAAGCAATAACTCTCACATCTACTTTGATTGTTTTTCTTCCGCCTACCCTTCTGATGATTCCGTCTTGAAGTATCCTAAGCAGCTTAGCCTGAAGTTCTATATCCATAGAATTAATCTCATCTAAAAAAAGTGTTCCTCCGTCTGCCAATTCAAATAGGCCTGGATTATCCTTTGCTCCGGTAAAGCTTCCTAGGGCAGTACCAAATAATATCCCCTCTAATAGACTGTTGGGTATTGCTGCACAGTTTTGGGCAATAAATGGCTTATTTCTTCTATGAATACTGACATTGTGGATACCCTGAACTATTAATTCTTTGCCTGTTCCCGTTTCACCATAAACCAAGACAGGAGATGAACTATCAGCGATTTTTTTTGCTCTTCTCTTAAGCTCCATTATTGAATCGCTTGCTCCAACTATATCATCAAAGGTATACTGTGTCCCATTTCCTATGTATTCATTCTTATTATTTCTTTTCTTAAATAATTCCTTTTGTAAAGAAACAACCTTTTCCGATAATTCTTTAGCAGTATCAAAAGGCCTATATATCTCGAGGGCTCCAACTAGTTTTCCCTCCTTAAGTAGGGGGATAGTTGATGTTACTGTAGTAACTTTTTTCCCTTGATAATTTGAATAGGTCTGGACGTAATCAATCATGGGTTGTCTAGTTCGAAGCACATGATAAAATGTACTTGTTTCATTTGTAAGATCAGTAAAAATATCAAGTATGTTTTTTCCAATTGCCTCTTCTGTCGAAATCCCTGCAATACTTGTGGCAGGTTCATTGTAGAAGGTTACATTTGCATCGGTATTAACTACTATGATGCCTTCATCCAAATGGGTAAGTATCGATTCTAATAAAAACTTATGATCCAAGCTACCTCATCCCCTCATATTAATCCAAATTATTCATAAAAAATTCGAGTTTAAAGTTTATATTTTCGATAAATGTAAATTACTAATTCTATATTTTTCTTCAGAATCCTTTATAGAAATCTTAATTTTAATTATTCGACAAAAAAGAGAGAAGCGATATATTATGAATGCTGGATATATCGTTTCCCTCTTTTAATGGTGAGGTATTCTATAATTACATGTGTAAGTTACATTGCATTTTTAATTATCTCCCACATATTTTCTACATTATTTTTAATAAAGAAGTGATCTCCTTCTAAGGTAATAATTTTACATTTACTATTTGTTAAATCATTCCATTGAAATAATTCTACATCACTAATGTCCTCTTTGTTTCCTGTTACAACGGTTAGTGGAATATCAAAGGCCTTTAAAGGTCTTTTATACTTATATTCATGTACAAGTTTAAAGTCATTTCTTAATATTGGTAAGAATAACACCTTAAGGTCTTCGTTCTCAAAAACGCCATTTGGAGTACCATTTAGTTCTATTACCTCTTTAATAAATTCATCGTCTGGCAACTCATGTATGGGGTCTTCGTCATCTTGTAAATGAAGAGGCTTCTTACCTGTGACAATAATATTCTTGGGTTTCTTTAGCTCTGATTCATTGATTAGATTACCTAACTCATATGCTATTATTGCACCCATACTATGGCCCCATATTCCGTACTCACAGTCCTGAATGCTATCTTTAATTATCTTTAAAGTTCCCTCCATTGCCTCATCAGCGGTTTCATAACATTTATCACTGAATAGATTTCCCCTTCCTGGAAATTCTATTGGAATAATTTCAATATCTGAGTCTCCTAACCTTTGCCATTTACCATATATTGATTTCGCTGAACCGCCTGCATATGGCAGGCAAAATACTTTTTTACGCAATATATACATCTCCTTAATTTTACATCTCTACAGCCATATACTTACTATTGTATTTGTCAATCTTACCCATATCTAGCTTTACAATTCTATCGGCTACATCAAAGTAATGATCATCATGGGTAACGGCTATTACAATCTTACCTTCTTCTCTCATCTTAGGTAATAGGGTTCTATAGAAATATTTTCTAAAATGTGGATCTTGATCCGCAGCTAATTCATCAAATATAAAAATTGGTTTATCCTCAAGGTAACATCTTAATAGATGCATTCTCTTCCTTTGCCCTGTAGATAGTAATGTAGTACTCATAGCGTTACCATTTATCTCCACTTTTTTATCTAACTCAAACTCCTTTAGATAGTCTTGTATTAGCGAGTCCTTATCTTGTAGATTTGTATTATAGAATCTTTCAAATAAATATGAATCGGTAAATACAGAGGATATATGTTCCCCTACTAAACTGTAGTCAATCTCTTTGTCATTGATCTTTATGCCTCCGCTATTTGATTTATATAAACCAGTAATCAATTTTATTAGAGTTGATTTTCCACTACCATTTCCTCCTACAATGAATAGGATTTCTCCCTTATCTATACTAAGGTCGATTGGGCCTAACTTAAATCCATTATCTTCATCATTTTTATACTCGAAGGAGATATTGCTAATACACATGTTTTCAATATTTTTTTCGATTTCTACTGTTTCAAGCTCATTACCGTTTGACTTTTTAGGTAATTCATTTATCAGTTGCTTGACCCTATTTATTGCAACTCTGATTTGAGCAATTCGTGGAACAGCATTTAATATACCAGCAATTGGCCCTAATATGTATAGTAGCATCATTACAAATACAGTTAATTGTTGTCTAGTCATAAATTTAAATATAAATGGAAATGCAAATACAATAAAACCTAATACTATGATAAATAAAGATTCTCCTAACATAAAAGCATTAACAAACATCTTAAAGGCTTTTACATTGTTAGTCTTGAACTGTGTATTTATCTCGCTTGTCTCTGTCCTATATTGTTTCTTCTTGGTTCTATGTAAGGATAGGTCTTTAAATCCACCCATTAAAGCCTCAACTTTTGCCATGAATTTGTTTTGAGTGTCCCTTGCCCCTTCAAAGAAATCTACTGCTTTTCCATCAAAATATGCATATATTGCTCCAACAATTATGATTATTGCTATGGCTGCCAAGGTTGCAAATGCTGAAATAGCCGCTAGATAAATAAACACCGTGACAATTGTTACCAAACTTGTTGCTACTACTATTGCTACACGGGCCAAATCTCCAATTTGATTTATATCCTGTGTTATTGTTGCAATAATCTGCCCTGATTCCATTTTTTCGAATTCTTCGTATTTCGCTTCAAATAATTGATCAAATATTGTTTCCCTTAATGATTTAATAACTGATTGAGCGATCTCTGCTAGCCTAATTTCAAGGCTTCTTCTACCAAGTACGTATATTACTAATGCCGTTATAAAGAAAAATACAAAATATTTAAGATTATCTCTTCCATTTAACGCATTGGTTATTAAGAATATTACAATGGCATTACATAGCCCCGATACAATACCCAAAGTGATAATTTCTGGTGCATCTTTAAAGTATTTATTGTTGTGGGGAAATAAAAGCAATATCATATGAGTAAAGTACGAAAGTATGAGAAAACATAAAAATGTACCTATACATATAATAAAACTAAAAGAAGTCCAGATTATAGCTGTATACCAATCTGTTCCCGAAAGAGCCTTTGGCAATAGATATATGCAGGTAAGAACTGGAGATAAAAGTATCAGATGTATAATTAGCTTTTTGAAGCTACCCTTTTCAAATCCAAAACTTCTTTTCCCCTTTTTGTACTCATAAAGTACATATATCCAAGAAATTAGTGTCAGTATACATAGTATCAAAAAAACTATAGAAAAGACTGTGAAAAGTGTATCCGTTGTACTAGCTTTATTTTCTAAACTCTCTAACTGACCTCCATATAAGTATGCGGAAATATTATTAACCATCTCATGAAAGTTCTCTGAATTTGAATTTGCTAGGGCAACAATCCCTGATTTATCTTTTTTGTTAAAGGATATATATGACCCAAAGTTTGGATTACTTCCACCGTGGTTGATCTCATCAAATCTATTGGAGACAATAAACCAGCCCTTTCCATAGTAATTATTGTCCACAGAAGATACTTTCTTATTTGGCTCATGGGTGGTCTCCATAATACTATCTAGCTCTGTATTTGCACTCCCTAATTGAAAATTCAACCATTTCATCATGTCTTCCGTGTTGGATACTACATATCCAGCAGGGTAGTTGTTTCTAAAAACAGGTGCTTGATATTCTCTTGGTTTAAAATAGTTAATCTTATAGCCCTTAGATAACTTATCGTCCTGAGGATTTATTCCTACGTATGAAGTGTCCATCTTAAGTGGCTTAAAAATATTCTTCTCCATGTATTTTTCGTATGTTTCTCCCGATACCTCCTCTATAATAGCCCCAAGGATATCGTAGTTTATTGTTGCATATTCATATCTAGTACCGGGTTCCGAGTGTAAAGTAATACCGTTTACTTTATCTACAATCCTTTTTAGAGCTTTCTTACTACTGTCTTCTCTTAATAATCTTATGGAGTTAGTTCTTATACCGCTTGTATGATGAATTAATTGTTCAATAGTTATCTCGTATAAATTTCCTCGATATTCGCATTTAAACTCTGGAAAATAATCTGAGACCTTATCTTCCAAGGATATTAGTTCGTCCTTCACAAGCTTTGTAATTGCAAGAGCAGTAAATGCCTTGGTCAAAGATCCAACTTCATAGTTTGTATTTTTAGATGCTTCAATCTCTTTATTAATATCCGATACTCCAAAGTTAAGATATTGAATGTTACCATTTTGAATAATTCCTATACTTAGACCTGGAACCTTCAATTTTTCAAAATTTTTGCTAACATAATCTGATATCACACCTATTTTATCATTGTCTATGTTATTAGTGCTGGCAAATCCAGCACTGCAGCTAGAAATAACGATAAATATGGCGAATAAAATTATTAAGTGTTTTTTCATCTTCTATTCTCCTTTTGAGTTTAGTATAGTCATGCTATTTTAAAACTTAAAATAAATTTTGCTGAAATAATGAACGCCTCTACATTCTTTCAGGGAAATTTATTAATCCTTAAACTAGAATTACTATAACTACTTTTTTATCAATATTATTAAATGTGATTCACAACAGCCTTAAATTCTTATGTATAAACATTACATATCAAAAAGCATATCCAAGTCTTCTTGGCATATATCAACCCCCTCAAAGTCCGATGGCGTAAATTCCACTTCACTTTTATCGGAGCAGTGCTTCAAAATATTTTCTAGTGTCTCTACATAAAGTTCCGATAGTAATCTTATAGTTTCACTTTTAAATTTATTAGTACTATAAGTAAAACTTATTTTTAATTTTTTATTTATAATCATAGCAGCAATATCAATCAATGCAGTTAATCCATTCCTTTCACTAATGTCTAACCCACAATCTAGATCCGTTATCTCAAGAAAGTTCGATTCTAATGTATTGTCAAAATCACCAAGGTAATTGAACCTAACTAATTCTGGTACATTTTCATATATCCCACCAGTTAAGTATTTAATAATACTAAAATTGAATCCCTTATCTGGCACGTTTCTTAGTGTTTCCTTTAAACTTTTTATTCTGCTATTCAAATCCACTTCGCCGATCTCAAAGTACAACGGGAACATACTTGTAAACCAACCTATTGTTCTAGAAATGTCTATTTTTTCATCTATATCTTCTCTTCCATGTCTTTCTATTTCAATTGTTATTTTATTCTGTTTTGTCATTTTATTTACTGCTAAAACTAGAGCTATTATTAGGATTTCATTTAGTTCCATGCTGTAATATGTATTTACCTTTTTCCTTAGTTCCCCTATAAACTCTTTATTTAGCTCTTGGACTATGGTCACAGTGCTATCTATGGTAGCTTCTCCCCTATTGAAATCAACAGGAAAACTAGTTGCATTATTTAAAGCTTCATTCCAGTAATCAAGTTCTCCTTGGAGTCCTTTTTTACTATATTGATTGATCTTTTCTGACCAATATTTGAATGAATGGGTCTTTAAAGGTAATTCCAATGGTTTATCTTTAGAGAGTTGGTTCCAAATGGTATTTAAATCATCTAGAATTATTCGCCACGATACTCCATCTATTATTAAATGATGAGCTGTCAGCAGTAATAATTCCTCATCCTCTTCAACTTTCATAATGCATGCCTTAAACAAAAGGTTATTATTAATATTGAAACCACCCTTTGTTTTTTTACCTATTCTTCTTATTTCAGCTTCTTTAAATTCTTTGGTGTATGATGTCAGGTCATAATACTCAATTTCTATTTCTTCATTTAGTAAATCATTATTATAAAATAGCTTAGATGTATTAGAAGAGTAATTAATCCGTAATGAATCATGATGCTCAATTATCTTCATCAATGCTAATTTTATTTTTTCCATATCTATCTTTTGCTTACATCTAAATAATACTGACTGATTGAAATAATTTTCATTTTGAAATTCTTGCTCAAAAAACCAACTTATAATGGGAGTCCTATCAATTTCCCCACTCACAGTATTTTGTGGGATGTCTATATTATCTTGGACTATTTCAATACTTGCCGCTATATGTTCTAGGGTTTCTTTTTCCATAATATCTTGTATTTTTAGCGCCATACCCGTGTTTTTTAGTTCCGATGTAATCTGTATTGCCTTTATCGAATCACCTCCAAGCTGAAAGAAATTGCTTAACATACTAGGTTCTTTCACCTTTAATATCTTCTCTATTGCTTGTATAAACTTTTTCTCAATTTCATTTCTATATTTTATGTGTTCCACTTCATCCATTGAAATACTTGGTAACAATCTAGAGTCTACTTTCCCATTTGCTGTTAATGGTAGCTCATCTATATACATAAAATAGGTTGGAATCATGTATGTGGGAATAAGTTTTGAAATCATTGATTTCATTTGGATATCATCATATTTTTTATCACTCACAATATAAGCACACAAGACTTTTTTTCCATTTCTATCCTTTATATCCTTAACAATAACATCTCTAATCTCTTCAATATTGAGGATTGTATTTTTAATTTCATCTAATTCTATACGATGACCTCTAATCTTTACTTGATTATCTACTCTGCCCACAAATTCAACATTCCCATTTGGCAGCATTTTTGCCAAATCTCCTGTTTTATACATTCTTCTGTTCTTAAATATAGGTCTATCTATTTGTATAAAAGATCTTTCTGTTAACTCTTCTCTATTAAGATATCCCCTTGCTACACCATCTCCCGATATATAAATTTCACCTTCTACATTTGTTGCTGCTAAATTTAGATTTTTATCTACTATGAATATTTCAACATTGCCGGCAGGCCTACCAATTGGTACAGATCTACCCTTATCTAGCTCAGGTTCAAATTGGTGAATCATACATCCTACTACTGTCTCCGTTGGTCCGTATTCATTATAAATCTCTACGTCACCTTTAAAGCTATCGGTTACTTCCCTTGCTAATCTGACGGTTAGATTCTCTCCTCCTACTATTAATCTATTGACCGAAGATGTTTCATTTGATAAATCCTTAATCAAAGTCAAATGTGATGGAGTCAGCTTTATTATTGTAGCTTTATTATCCCTTAATATTTTGTAAAGGATAAATTCCTTACCATCATCTTCATAGATAGCAACACTATTACCTGATATTAAGGGAGTAAATATTGATGTAACTGTTAGATCAAAGGATATTGAAGAATATAATGCAAATATTTCTTCGTTATCCTTTAGATAATTCTTATTTGCCCACCATATATAATTCATGAGACCACGATGTTCAATCATAACCCCCTTTGGTTTTCCTGTTGAACCTGAGGTGTAAATTATATATGCTAAGTCATTTGGTTTTGAAATATTTATAAATGTAGCACTCTCAAGTCCTATTTCTTCATTCCCTACTTTAACTATTTCCCTATTAAAGTCTATACTTACCAAGGATTGATCTGTATATATCAATTTAGCTTCTGAATCCTTTAACATGTAATCTACTCTATCAGGTGGGTATTTGAAATCAATTGGAATATAAGCTGCACCTATTTTCTGGATTGCAAATATCCCTATAACTAATTCGAAGGAATGTGATATCATTAATGCTACTCTATCGCCTTTTTTTATACCTCTTTTACTTAGATAGTTAGCTAGCTGGTTTACTTTTTTATCAAGTTCTCCATATGTTAAAAAATCATTTTCAAAACTTAAAGCCCTTGCTGTAGAATTTTTCTTTACTTGCTCCTCGAAGAGATCGATGACGGTCTTTTCTTTTGGATACGCTACCTGCGTATCATTAAAATTCACAAGGATTCTGCGCTTCTCTTCTTCATCAGCTATACTTACATCTTCAATAGTTTGATTGCTATTGTCTATTAAAGTTTCCGTAATATTCATGATGTACTTATACATCAACTCTATATCTTCATCTGAATAATCACTTACTTTATAATCGAAGCATAGCTCAACCTCATTATTATCTGACCATTCTTTAATAATGATTTGTAATGAATACCCTTGATGACCAGAATATACTTCTTCAATAAAAACCGGTATATCTCCCAATCGATTTGTATTCTGCGTATTGTAATAATTTACACAGATATCAAATAAATTGTCATAACCCTCTTTTCTTAACTCCAAATCCTTTACTAAAAGATCATATGGGTATTTCTGATTTAAAAAGCACGATTTCATTTCAAGATTTATTTTCTCTATAACATCTATAACCTTCATATTTTGCTCAAACTGAAATCTAAAGGGCATTGAACTAGTAAACATACCAATAATATTTTTATCTATAGCTCCTGACCTATTGAAAACTGGAATACCTATAATTAAGTCATCTATTGATCTTGTTTTATTAAAGTAAATTAACATTGCTGCTGTAAAAATGGTATTTAATGATATCTTGTTATCCTTTAGATAATTTTTTATATATACACTCTTTTCTTCTTTTAAAACAAAGGCTTTTCTCTTTCCAACCAGTTCCTTTGTAGATTTAGTCAACATCGTTTCCGGTAAACTTTCAAATTTGTTTGCCCAGAACTCCTTATTTTTATGAAATCTTTTGGATTTTAAATACTTTTGTTCTTTCTCTATAAATGTTGTGTATGAATAGGTTCCAAGATTTATATCATAGTTATCTGTAAGTAAGGATTGGTATATGTTTGAGATCTGTTTCTGGATTAAATTTATTGACCATCCGTCCGCTATTATATGATGAATTTTTAGCAGTATCCCATATTCATTTTCCTTTAGCTTGTATATTGCAAAATAGTATAGTTCTCCATCGATTAAATTGAAGGGACTATCAAAAACTCCTCTACTCCAATCTTCTAACTGTTTCTCCTTATCAGGATATTTCGAAAAATCCACAAATTTAATTTCTTCCTTTTGATATTTCCAAATCCTTTGAATTACTTCTCCATTTACTTTACTAAATCTAAGTCTAAGTCCATCATTGCTTTTAATTATTAGGTTTATGGTTTCTCTCATTTTATCAACATTAATTTGGTCTAAAATTTTCATATGACCACCAATATTATGCATAATAGTATCTGGATTCATCTCATTAACATACCAAATTCTTTTTTGTGGGTGGGTTAATCCATAGTGATTTGAGTTATCCATAATTATTACCTCTCTTTATTAAGATATATAAATTGTGAAAAATCTGCTGCATTCCGAAGATTTGTCGTCCTCAAAAGTTCGGCTGGCAAATCTCCGAAATGTCAAATTTTTAAGCTATTATATTAGTTAATCAACTACTAAATTATCAGCAGGATTCTTCCTCATATAGTTCTTTTCCAGCCATTCGATTCAAGTAGTCTTTAATAAGCTCTGAAACCCTATCAACATAAGGTGGGAACAATACCGTCTCATGACCTCCTGGTACTTCGTAATACTCAAAAGAGCCCTCGTGCATTTTTTCCCACAATTCCTTTTTAAATAGGTGATTATCATTCTCTTCAGCTTTGATAACTAATGTTGGCGTAGATATATAGCCTAAGAAACAATACATGGAATCATAGGGCAGTTCCTTTGCGAAGTAATCGTGTATAGCCTCTCTGCTTGCCAGTATCTCCATTTGTCTTTCCTTTATCATCGGCTTTGTTTTCGGTGTCACATCCATAAACTTCTTTAGAGTATACATTTTGTCTTTTCTTCTAAATCTACGCCACATTTCAATTATCTTTACGATATTAGTATATCTACGTGTACTTTTACGGTGCTTATCCTCTATAAAGGCTTCTTGATCTAGCTCAAGTAATGCCAAGACCTTATCCCCCTGAATCTCTAGTGCTTTTACAATATCGTATGATATATATCCACCAATACAATATCCTGCCAATATATATGGACCCTCATCTTGAACCATACGAATTTCTTTAATGTAGTCATGTAGCATCTGAAAATAACTCCTTGGAAGAGACTCTTCTCCATTTAATCCCCGCGGTTGTATTCCATAAACAGTGTATTCATCTTCTAATTGCTTTGCTAAATGCCTATAATAAAGAATATCTGCGTCTGCTCCATGTACGATAAAGATGTTCTTTTTGCTACTGCTCTTATTAATTTTGAAAACATGCTTGAATCCTTTTCCCGTATTTTTATCAAGACTTATTATATATTCGGACAATTCAAGAATTGTTGTATATACCATTAAATCAGCCACAGATACATCTACTCCTAGTTCTTCCTTTATACGGCTAGCAACTTGAATAATGGTAATCGAATTCCCTCCTATTTCAAAGAAGTCATCGTATATATACACTTCATCTAATTTCAAAACTTCACTCCATATTTCAGCAATGATACTATCATGCAAGTTTCTAGGAGGTATCCTTTTTCTATTTTTTTCTGGCTCCCTAATGCCTTCCAGTGCTTTTCTATCTATTTTGCCATTTGGTGTAAGTGGTATCTTATCTATAACCACATAGGATGTTGGAACCATATAACCCGGTAGCTTTTTCTTTAGGTTACCCTTAATACTCTGAGAATCAATTTCATCTCCAACTACATATGCGCAGAGATATTGATTCTTACTACTATCGCCCTTTACTGTTACTATAGATTCTTTTATCCCATTGTTCATATTGATAGCACTTTCTATCTCTTCTAGCTCAATTCTGTATCCCCTAAGCTTTACTTGATGGTCAGTTCTGCCTAAGAATTCTATATTTCCATCGGGCAGCCATTTTGCTAGGTCACCAGTCCTATACATTTTTTCTCCTTGATTAAATGGTATCTCCACAAATTTTTCAGCCGTAAGCTCAGGTCTTTTAAAGTAGCCCCTGGCTAGTCCATCTCCTCCTATGCACAGTTCTCCGGGAACTCCTATGGGCAGGAGCCTTTTTCTTTATCTACTATATATATTTTTGTATTGGCTATAGGCTTTCCTATATTTATACTCTCGCTACTAGTTAAGTCCTTTATAGTTGACCAGACGGTTGTCTCCGTTGGTCCATACATGTTATATATTTTTCCGTCGTTAAGTCCTTGTAGTTCCTTTAGTAAGGCTGGTGGAAAAGCCTCTCCTCCTATCATTACTTCTTCGATATCCTTTAGGAAGGCTAAATCATTGTCGGAGTTCATTAGCATCTGCAATCTGGATGGAGTCATTTGAAGCATGTTAACATTATTCATGGTAATAACCTTGGCTAAGAGCTTAGGATCTCTTTGGACTTCTTCACTTGCTATTATAACCTTCATGCCCTTTGTTAGAGGTAGCAGTGTTTCCAGTAAGAATATATCAAAGCATATGGTTGTCAGTGCAAGTATAACTTTATTAGGTTTAAAGTCTATATTTTCTGTCATGCTTTTAATGAAGTTGTGAACTGGCATATGCTCAAGCATAACCCCTTTAGGCCTACCCGTTGATCCAGATGTATAAATCATATATGCCAGATCAGTTGCTTTGTTTATCCTCTTAGGATTTATATGCTTTTCACTTTTCTTTAGCTCATCTTCAATGGTTAAGATTTCTCTATTTATACTAATTTTTTCCCTTAAACCCTTAGTTATCAATAATATTTCTGCACCACTATCCTCCAGCATGTAAGTAATTCTCTCGTCGGGATATTCAGGATCTATTGGTAGGTATGCACCACCGGATTTGAGTATAGCAAGTATTCCTATCATCATCTCCAATGATCTCTCTGCCATAATCCCAACGATCCCCTCTGGTTCTACGCCTCTATCCCTTAACTTCCAGGCAAGCTGATTTGCTTTTTTATTCAGTTCTTTATAGGTAAGCTTATCCTTCCCATATAATAAGGCTACACTTTCTGGGGTTACCTCTACTTGCTCTTCAAACAACTCTATAATTGTCTTTTCTTTATCGTATTCAACATCTGTATCGTTGTATTGCTCTAATAGAAGTCTTTTTTCTTCTAAATCTAAAAGCTCTATTTCTTCAATGGTTTTGTCTTTGCTTTCTCCTATTTCCTGCAATACTCTTACATAGTGCTTCATCATCCGCTTTATTGTTTCTTTATTATATAGTTTGCTTTTATATTCCGCTGCACAGATAAGCCTGTTCTTATCTTCCTGTATAGTTAATGTAATATCGAATTTAGCTTTTTTGCTATCTACTTCATAGTGCTTAACTTGAAGTTCTGATAACTGTACCTTCCTTTTGTTAATATTTTGCAATATTAACATTACATCAAATAGGGGATTTCTACTAAAATCTCTTCTAACATCTACCTCTTCTACAAGTTCTTCGTAGGGATATTCTTGATTTTCATAGGCATAAAGCAGTTTATGCTTCATCTCTCTAAGATACTCTTCTACCTTCTTTTTCCCTTGGGGTTTGGTTCTTATGGCAAGGGTATTTATGAACATTCCTGCAACGTCCTCCATTTGGGCATGTCTTCTCCCCGCTATTGGACTACCTATTACTAGGTCTTCCTGGTCGCTGTATTTTGATAGTAGTATACTATATCCTGCCATTAGCCCCATATACAGAGTACCGCCTACTTCCATCATTATTTCTTTTAGTCCTGTTAAGGTTTCTTCTCCTATCTCAAATTCAATGATTTCTCCTTCATTATCCTCAGTCTTACCTCGAGGTCTATCTAAAGGAAGTTCTAGTACCGGTATTTCTCCCTCATACTCTTTTTTCCAATACTCCTTTTTACTCTCCCAATTTCCATTTTCCCTTTGTACCTTTTCCCACTGGGCATATTCCTTATACTGAACTCTCTTTGGCTTTAACCCTTTTCCCTCATAGGCTTTTACAAAGTCTTCTTCCAGTATTGCCATAGTAGTTCCGTCACTTATGATATGATGCATATCCAGCATCAGTAAATGCCTATGGCCTTCTTTAATAATTCCGCCCCTCATAAGGGGTGCTTTCTCTAAATCAAATGGTTTTATCCAGCCTTCAATAATTTTATTTACTATTTCTTTGTCCTCTACCTCTATATACTCAATATCAATATCACTGTTATCCTGTATCCTCTGCACAATCCTATCTTCTTCCATATGTAAACTAGTTCTAAATGTCTCATGCTTTTTAATAAGTTCTCTTATTACCCCTTCTATTTTGACTCTATCTGTTTTTCCTTTAATTTCTAATACCATAGGCATATTGTATAGAGTGCTTTCCTTATCCATCATCTGTATTGCATAAAGCCTCTTTTGTGCTGAACTGACTGGATAGCTCTCTCTCTTTTCTAAAGGCTTTAATACTTCATACTGTTTTCCTTGTATTTCACTTATCTTTTTGCTAAGACCTTTAATAGTTGGCATCTTAAAAATATCTATAACTCCTACTTCTGCTTCTAGCTCCCTTTGTATTCTTCCACTTAGCATGGTTGCCTTTAATGAATGTCCTCCTAGTTCAAAGAAGTTGTCGTGTATCCCTATTCTTTCTACGCCTAGGATATTTGTCCATATTTTCACTAGTTTTTCTTCTATTTCATTTCTCGGTGCTTCATATTCCTTAGTTCTTGACATTGCCACTTCTATACTTAGAAGTGTTTTTCTGTCTATCTTTCCGTTACTCGTAAGGGGTACACTGTCTATTTCTATTATTACTCCTGGTACCATATATTCTGGAAGTTCCTTTTTAGCTCCATCACGTATTTCTTCTATTTTTGTTTCTTCTTCCTTTACTATGTATCCACAGAGATATTTGTCTCCATCTTTATCTTCTCTGGCTAATACTACGACTTCCTTTACACCTGCTTGCTTTCTTATTGTGTTTTCTATCTCACCTAGTTCTATTCTATATCCTCTTATTTTTACTTGATTATCTATTCTTCCCATGTACTCTATTTCTTCACTTTCTAGTAATCTTCCTAAGTCTCCAGATCTATAGATTATTTCATCTTTTTTGTAGGGGTTCGTTACAAATTTTTCTTCTGTCAACTTTTCTCTGTTTAGGTATCCCCTCGCTACTCCCTCTCCCCCTACACATATTTCTCCAGGTATTCCTATCGGTAATAGCTTTAGGTTTTTGTCCATTATGTATGTCTTTAGGCTTGGTATGGCCTTTCCTATGTTGTTCAAACTGCTTTCAAGGTCTTCTTCTTTTAGTTTTTTAAACGTTACATGGACTGTTGTTTCTGTTATTCCATACATGTTTATTAGTTCTATATTTGGATGCCTTTCTTTCCATATTTTAAGATTTACTGGGTTTAATGCCTCCCCTCCAAATATTATGTATTTAAGCTTTAGTACTCTTTTTTCTCCCTTTATTTCTTCAATTATTAGATTGTAAAATGCCGATGGGGTCTGATTTAAAACTGTTATTTCTTCTTTTGCTACTATTTCCAGAAACTTTCTAGTATCCTTTGTTATGTACTTTGGTATTACTACTAATTTCCCTCCATATAGTAATGCACCATACATTTCCCATACTGAAAAGTCGAATGCATAGGAATGGAACATTGACCATATATCTTTACTTCCAAAGTTAAATAAGTGCTTATTGTTTGCCATTAGACCTATTACATTTCTGTGCTCTATCATTACACCCTTTGGTTTTCCCGTTGAACCTGAGGTGTATATTATGTAGGCTAAATCATTTGCGTTGTTAGTCTTTTCTAGATTACTTCCATCAATTTCATTCAGTTGCTGCTCATCTATGTTTACTGCCTCAACTTCTATACTTATCTTATTGGTCAGTTTCTTATTAGTTACTACTATCTGGGTTTTACTATCTTTGAGTATATAGGCTATTCTATCCTCTGGCTGATATGGGTC
>JMSU01000150.1_pt1 | contig 31098 bp, 28 predicted proteins | sample 179011 | NCBI WGS metagenome assembly JMSU01 (sample SAMN02769580, study PRJNA246767) | bioreactor metagenome | isolation source: Culture-1 Bioreactor ArsB derived from microbial biomass from the upper 2 cm... | place: Germany: Bremen | collected day 87 after inoculation
GGAACACAAAATCTTGTATATCCTATACTTTCTAGACACTATAACATGAAAAAAGCTATGAAAATTTCTTAACTAGACTATAGAAAAAACTAATCTCAACAACCTTTCTAAAGCTGTCCAAAGATTTTCACATAGTTAGAAACCTTCATAGGATTTATACATTATTATACAGTTTATTTATTTACGAAATCATTTACCTTTTCTATAAACTCAGTTTTACAAACATATAGGATTCTATCATCGCTTTTAAAACGAATATGTGGACCTGGAGATACCATCAAATCTTCATCTCTTTTTATTGCGACTATTGTGGCTCCAGTGTTTTCCCAAAACTCAATTTCTAAGACGGTTTTTCCTATCATATTACTATTTTCTTCTAATATAACGTCGTAGGTAGAAATTTCATTATACATTTTAAATTGTGTAGAACATTCTAAAATTGCTTCTATTTTACTTTCAATATCCCTTTCAATGCCGTTTTTGTGCTTAATTAACTCCTTTAGATCTTTTTTCAACTTATTTACATTTTTCTTAGTATCGAATTTTTTTATTACATCCTTCGCCTTTTCGGCTGATTCAACATATATACCGCTTTTCACGCTAATATCCACAACACCCATATCCTGCAGTAAACCAGCTGCCTTTCTAATGGTCTCTGGTGAAACGTTATATTCTCCCGCAAGTATGGACCTACCACGAAGCTTATCTCCAATCTTAAATTCATTATTATAAATTCTATAGGCAATATCAAGTGCTATCTTAATATACTTAGGAACATCATCTTTATTAGTAGATTTTGTCATTATTCTTCCCTTCCTAATATAATCCTAAATTTTTACTATAGATACACAACAATAATATAGCAGTTGCTAATTTGAAATTGTGTATATCTAAGTAATGCTATTATAACAAATCCTTAAAGTAAAAACTATTCATATTATTATCTTTATATATGTTTTTTAAAACAAAATCTATTAATAATCAAGATTTAATTCTTAAAACTATGAACAGGTGCAGGAATTCTTCCACCTCTCATGACAAAATCAGTACTTGAAAACTTGCTTACAGCCATAATAGGTGCCATTCCTAAAAGGCCTCCAAATATGGCTTCATCACCAAGTTTCTTCCCATAGACAGGAATTATTCTTACTGCTGTCGTCTTCTTATTTATCACTCCTATTGCTGCTTCATCGGCAATAATGGCTGATATGGTGGTCTCCGGAGTATCTCCTGGTATTGCTATCATATCAAGGCCTACAGAGCACACACAGGTCATTGCCTCTAATTTTTCTAAGTTAAGTGACCCAGCTTTAACTGCATTTATCATTCCTTCATCTTCACTTACAGGTATAAAGGCACCACTTAGTCCTCCCACATGAGATGACGCCATTATACCACCTTTTTTAACTGCATCATTTAATAGCGCCAAAGCCGCAGTGGTTCCGTGTCCCCCGCAACTCTCAATTCCCATTTCCTCTAAAATCCTCGCAACACTATCACCTACTGCCGGAGTCGGAGCCAAGGATAAGTCTAGTATTCCAAATGGAACATCCAGCATTTTTGAAGCTTCCATAGCTACTAATTGTCCCGCTCTAGTTATTTTAAATGCGGTTTTCTTTATTGTCTGAGAAACGACATCGAAGCTTTCGCCCCTTACCTTTTCTAGTGCTGCCTTTATAACACCTGGTCCGCTAACCCCTACGTTTATAACACACTCTGCCTCTCCAACTCCATGAAATGCCCCTGCCATAAAGGGATTATCCTCAACGGCATTAGCAAAAACTACAAATTTTGCACATCCTATACTATTATTATCCTTTGTTAAGTATGCAGTTTCTTTAATTATCTTACCCATATCCCTAACAGCATCCATATTTATTCCAGATTTTGTATCTCCAATATTTACTGATGAACATACCCTTTCTGTTTCTGCAAGGGCCCGAGGTATTGAATCTATAAGTATTTTGTCTGCCTTCGAATATCCTTTTTGCACAAGGGCCGAAAACCCACCTATAAAGTTAACACCTACGGCTTTGGCAGCTTCATCTAATGTTTTAGCAAACTCCACATAATTATCATCATCACTTGCCCCAGCAACTAATGCTATGGGAGTCACTGATATTCTTTTATTAATTATAGGGATACCATATTTTTTTCCGATAATTTCTCCGGTCTCTACTAATTTCTCGGCGTATCGTGTTATTTTGTCATAAATCTTTTTTCTAGCCTTTTCTCCATCGGAATCACAGCAGTCTAGTAGGGATATGCCCATAGTAATAGTTCTTATGTCAAGCTTTTCCTTTTCAATCATCTGTATCGTTTCCATTATGTTATTAAATTGGCTCATATTATTTCATCTCCTAATACTATATTTTGTGCATTGCATTAAATATATCTTCATGCTGTATTTTTACCGACATTCCTATTTTTCCACCGGCATCTGTAAGCTCTTCTCTTAGCTGAGTAAAGCTAATATCGGTTTTTTCAAGCTCAACAATCGTTATCATGGTAAAGTAATCCTGTAAAATTGTCTGGCTGATATCCAAAATATTAACCTTCCTCGTTGCTAAAACTGAAGTGATCTCTGCTATAATTCCTATCTTGTCCTTTCCTATAACTGTAATAACTGCTTTCACTTTAATTTCCCCCTTTTCCAATTATCATTGGTTAATTGTAGTTTTAAGATTAATTTCCCTTTGACCCCTTATTTTTTAAGACTAATTATCCTTAAAGAAATGACTTCAAATAGAAAAAGAGACTAAATCATAGTGATATAGTCTCAGTAAAAACAGGATTAAATCAAAGAAGATTAATAGGCAGGGCTATTACTCTGCACAAAAACTGCATAGTCCTCTTTAATATTGTAATCCCCTGTCCTTTTACCTGAGAGTTTCACCAATGTTCTTGGCTTTCCCCTTCGGTGCTCAATTGAGTCTCTCCAGAGGTCTGTCCAATAGCGGTCGTATTCACTACTTCCGCCACCTTCATCCAGGATATTAAATTAGAGAGAGTTCCTAGTGAAGCTTAATTTATACATATCAAAATATCCGATGATTCTGGGGATTTTTGATGTGTATAAATTAAGCTTCACTGGAATCTCTATATATGTGTATCATATATAGAATGATTCTAGCATAAATCTATTGGAGAAATCAACATATTTTTGAATATTTATAATTTTAGCTATGATTTTTATACATCTATGGGGGAACTCATATAGCGGAACTTAATTTATACACATCAGCATACTCGATATTTCTGGGAGTTTTTGATGTCTATAAATTAATATTTCTACTTGAATCGCTGCATCTTCAAAAGCCCTACCACATCATAAGTTCCTCTGCCTCTTCTCTTAGCTGATCTTTAAAGTCCGGGTGAGCTATTTCAATAAGTCTTTCTAATCGATCCCTGATCGATGTTCCCCTTAAGGCAGCAACACCATATTCGGTAACTACAAAGTCAACATCATTTCTAGATAATGAAACGGCAGCACCCCTAGCCAATCTCGTAACGATTTTTGATATAGTTTTTCTTTCACTACTATTTGTAACCCTAACCTTTGCCGTGGAGTAGAGTGCAATTATTGACTTACCATCGGGTGAGTTTTGTGCCCCTATGGCTGTATCTGCTTGACCTCCTGTGCCACTGAACTGCATATGTCCTATGGATTCCGAACAGCATTGACCTGTTAAGTCGATTTCAAGAGTAGTATTAATAGACACCATTTTATAATTTTTCCCTATTATATAGGGGTCGTTTACCCATGAACCCCTAAGAATATTAACTGCTGGATTGTCGTCTATGAAATCATATAGTTTTTTTGTTCCCAGCGCAAAGGTAGCAATCATCTTCCCTGGCATAAGTGTTTTTTTCTTACCCGTAATTACACCAGCTTCATATAAGTCCACCATACCATCGGTGAACATTTCCGTGTGTATACCTAAGTCCTTTTTGTTCATAAGCTCCGCTGCAACTGCGTTAGGAATACCTCCTATTCCAAGCTGGATTGTTGATCCATCCTCCACAAGATCTGCAATATGTTTTCCTATAATCCTATCCTTTTCAGATGGCTCTAAAATAGGTATTTCAGGTGCGTCATAGTTTGTTTCTACTACAAAATCTACTTCACTTATATGAATTATTGTATCTCCAAAGGTCCTGGGCATATTAGGATTTATTTCTAAAATAACTAAATCAGCATTTTCAATCATTTCCCTTTCATAGGTAGCACTTAATGATAATGATATAAATCCATGTTTATCCATAGTAGAAGCCGTACCGATGAAAACATTAGGTCTTCTATGGGTAAGTCTCTTCATGGCACATATGTGTAGATGATTGGGTATAAAGGATACTGTCTTATTTTTATGGGCCTTCCTCATACCCGGACTGTAAAACCATCCTTCCATAAAAAAACTTTCCTTATATTTGGGGTTACTAAAATATTCATAGTCCGCCATTGGTAAACATGTTGCTATGTTAAGATCCTCTACTCTATCTGAAATTGTATGAAGTTTCGATAAAATCTCTTTTGGCTCAGCCGGTGATAAAGCCGATACAATATTGTCTCCTGACTTTATCTTATTCAATGCCTCTCCAGAGGATATCAATTTTCTTTTATATATTTCATTTATATTCATTACAGACTTCACCCCCACTTTATTACATTTGCAGCCCACGCATAACCAATACCAGCTGCTATCATAGAAATTACAGTTCCCTCTTTAATCTTTCCTTGCTCAAGTGCTAGATGCAAGGATAGAATTTGATCTATCTGTCCCATATGTCCATAATTTGATAAATAAATGGATTCCTCTTCCGTAAGATCTAGAAGCTCTAGCATATACTTATGCATAGAATGTTTAAAGTGTAATACTGCTAAATATCCTAAATCTTGTTTTGATATGTTTGATTTTTCAAATGCCTTATCTATGCAATAAATCCAATTCTTCATTGACACTTCATTTAGTCTATCCTTCATATGCTTCTCATCAAATATCATTAAGGATTTGTATGCCTTATCCATATTCTCTGCCGTAATAGGATTTTTTGTTCCTCCATATTTAACTCCAGCATCCCTTGCCAGGCTTCCGTCTGTCATGATGTGTGTTCCAAGTAGAAGATTCTTATTGTAGTTTTTCTTTAAAATGATAGCTCCACCACCGGAAGATAGGTTATACATCATTGACATAGCTTTATCCCTATAGTCAATCAAATCTCCATTTCTGTATCCACCTACAACCATGACAGTATTTATGTTGTCGTCCGCCAGCATCATATTTTTTGCCATTTTCATTGCAGCTACAGTTGTACAGCATCTTTGTTGAACATCTATTGCCCATGCCCTTGTAGCTCCTATTTTTTCCTGAATATATATACCAGACGTGGTCAGCGGGTATTCCTTCCATTCCTCTCCCATTGAAATCACTAAATCTATTTCATTAGGATCTACACCTGTTTTAGCCAATGCATTTAAACCGGCCTTTACACCCATTTCCTGTGTTCCATCCTCTGATCCTGGAATTGATTTTTCTATGATACCCAGTTTCTTTATTACTGCATCCTCAGCCCAAGCTCCATTTGTTGCTTCTGAGATTTCCTTTGCAGTCATTCTTCCTTCAGGAATATATATTCCTGTACCAACTATCCCTACGTTTGTTTCTGTATTCATAACTACGCCCCCCTTTTTATATTCAAAAGATAATATAGAAATCGCAATATTTTTTTTACATTTGGATTCCCTAAATAGCCCTAAATCGTTGGCTATTTAAGAGATCAAAATATAGATTTATAAGTGCATTCTATATAGCTAATTCATTTTTTAAAGCTGATCAGCTGCAAATGTCAACTACCACTTTTTTTATGAATTAAAGAGTATCAATCTTGAAATAACTTTCTTTAAAACATACTTGTAAAACTACTAATCACTTAAATATAACGCAAGTTAGATGCCAATTTTTTTATTCTAAACTGTTGAAATTCAAGGATTTTATTTGTATCTTCTTTTCCTCAGATTATGGTTTTGTCTGATTATTAGACAAACTTTGCATCATTAATCTGATTAACCTATTTAAAGCCATGTTTTGTTTTCACACATGTCTGTATTTCATACAGTGTTCCAAATAAAAACTTTGGGGCATCTAAACCCTTCGTTTTGGTCAGATTTTTCTTCGAGAAATGACCTCAAAAAAATAAAAGCATGGAAAACTCCATGCTTTCAGATTGTTGACAAAGTCAACAAGATGACAGGCTGTTGAGAAAGTTGAAGTTCGAGGCGTGCTGAGAGCAAGAGACCGCAGCATATACAGAGATACGTAAGGGTTCTTGATTGAAGCAACAACGAAGAAATTCGGGTTTGTCAACAGCCTGAAAGCATGGAAAACTCCATGCTTTATTAATTTCTATTTTTAAAATATGACTTTCTTTCCTGTGAACTTCTGAAGAAGGTCAAAGATACCTAAAAAATCTACCTGCTTCTCCTTTGTATATAGCTTAATCTCATCATTTTTTGTATTAATTATCATATTTGCATTTTTTAATAAAGTTCTGTCACTCAATTGAATTTCTTTAATGTCTTCATAATCTATAGATATGTTTTTTTTGCTGTATCCTATTATTTCATCTAGATCTAGTTTTTCAAATTCTTCTCTCTTGTTCATACCAGGGTCTATACTCAACATCCAAGGCTTATAGCTTTCTCCCATATTAACAAGTATTAGTCTTTTGTTTGTCACCACTATCTCATAATATATTTGATTGTAGAATCCTATTTCAAAAAACTTAGATATTATCTTATTTAATATTTCCCCATCACTTTTCATTTTTTGATCATCCTTCCCCTTGATTCTAAAAACGAAGGGGCTGTCTCATAAAACCGTCTTATGAGTTCAGCCTCGGGATGTTTCAGAATGAATGAAGTTCAAGGTTTTGAGATTTCAGCGGTTTGGCTAGTACTAGTGTACGTGCCAAGTCGATGAAATTTCAAATAACGCAGAAATTCGTCATTCAGAGACACTCCCTCATATTACTATACTTCCATTATCGCTTCTACGTCTTCCGTTAGCTTCGGCTCTGGAGTCAAGTAGGAGATCACTATGAAAAGAATGATTGAAATCACTAGTGAGAATGTTCCATTGTATATTCCCATTGGTGCGAATACAGCTTTGTAGAATCCTGCTCCGAGTTTACTTGATATCTCTAAAAATATATTAAGACTAAGTCCTACTAGTATCGACCAAAAGGCTGCTTGTTTTGTTGCTCTCTTCCAGTTCAGCCCTATTCCTAGTGCAGGTGCCAGTGCTGCTGCAAATGTACCCCAGCCAAATGCCCCAAGAACTGCTACCCCCTTAGCCCCGAAACTAAATGAGATGACAACCGTGAGAACTGAAAGCACTACTACAGCATATCTACCATACTTTAGTTCTTTCTTCGAATCAAATTCTATACCAAAAGCCTTTGGTATATCCCTAACTGTAGCGGCAGAAGCTAGATTTATAAATGAATCTGCCGTAGACATAACCGCCGATGCTATACCTGCATATATAATACCGGCAAGTATCTTAGGCGTATAGTTATTTAAAAATATAGATATTGCATAATCTGCATTTTCTAATGCAGCTACCTCTCCGATAGTTACCTTATACTTCATTACCAGTCCAACGCCTAACCATAATAAACCACCTAGCATTCCAGCTATTGCAGCAATTACCGGTCCCCATCTCAGCTTTCTAATATCCTTTATCATATAAAATTTATGGGCTATATGAGGCTGTCCTACGATTCCTATAGATAGGCAAAAGAACCATCCCATTGCCAGGGACGCCGGCAATACTCCCCAGGGGCCTACAAATTCTGGCTTAACCTGCTGTGCGATTGTAGTAGACATATTAGCCATACCGCCACCATGCTGTAATGTTAGTATGAAAACAAATATTGATGCTACAGCCATAATTGACCCTTGAAATACGTCGGTATATACTCCTGCCAACATCCCTCCAGCAACGGAATAAACAAGTACAATACCCATACCTATAAGAACCGCTGTCTTATATTCGATATTAAATATTGGCGAAAGAATAAATGCAAAGGCACTTATCTGTGTAGCCAAATATAGAATCAGTCCAATTATTGATGCTATAGCAGCCAGGAAGCTTGCAGGTTTACTCTCATATCTAGCCAATATTGCATCTGAGACGGTCATACAATTTCTTGTTTCAGCTAAAAATCTCATCCTCTTTCCAAGTATCATCCAAGCCATAGCAAAGGAAATGGAAGTAGGAAATGTAAGCCATAGAGATCCGATTCCTACTTTATATTCGAGTCCTGGTCCTCCTACAAACACAAATCCTGAGATAGCAGCTGAAAACGCTGCCATTGCAACAGCTATAATTCCTAACTGCTTTCCTGCTACAAAGAAGTCAGACGAGTTTTTTGTTTTTTTCATGGCCCAGAATCCAATTCCCAATACGATAAGCATATATAGAGCTATAACGATTTTTATTGTAGCCATCTTTTATCCCCCTCCACTATTTTGTTTCTATAACTCCATTAGATTTCTTTTCGAACTTTCTTATATCTTCTTCGTCAAGATATTCTTCATTAAACTTCAAACAATAAACCAAGGTTCCAATAAAAAATGGTAATAACCATATAATATATATCATTATTGCTGTTCCCGGTACTAAACCTAATACGGTTCCATTGAACTGGCTATGGTCCATTACGTTTAATACAATAAAGCCTACAACCCAAATTACAAGTAGTGCTGTCAGTGACAATTTAAGCGTCTTACCAATCTTGTTTCGCCTCATAGCACCTAAGGCCATCCATCCTACTATTACTATTGGAAATGAAATAGCAAATAGCATAGGGATTTTTCCTACCTGTGCAATTAACATAAGAATAGATCCTATTAGTAAAACCTTTACCCATGTGTCATTTTTCACTTTATTTTACCTCCTTTGATCTTTATCATAAATAATTATTCTATTTTTTACCAATCTATCCTCCCTTTTATTTAAATTTAATAAAGCTTTTTGGTATGGATACGTGAGTAGGAAATTTAGATATCAAGTATGAATGTTTAGTTAAAGTTTATACTCACATTTCCATACCTAAGCCCGGATTATTCATGGAAGGTTGGAAAGGGTGCAAGTAATTTTGGATTCTAAGTCTTTCATCAAGTGCGAAGGCATACCCATACGGCACGCCTAACATCGGATGGATGTCTTAGGATCAAAAGAACGCAGCAGAATTTTGAATTTCCCATGAATAATTTGGGCTAAGCTACATGCCATATTAAGCTTTCTAGAATGGCAATCATGTAATTTCCTTTATCTAGTGAGCTGAGTTTTTATCCAACTCTTAGCACTATTATCATAGGCTAATTCAACATGATTCATAGATAAAACCCTCTTGTCTAGCAGTGATGCTCCGCCGGCTGTCATCGGTTCTGTCATTAATGCACTATTAACAAAGACTATGCCATCACTTGGACCATCGTTTTCCATTACTACACCGTTTATGACATTTTGATTTCCTGCTAGCGTTGCAATTTGTACTGATGAATCAACAGGAGAATTTTTCAGGATGTTAATAAGGCCTCCTCCCTGTTCTATTGCATAATCTATCCCCTTAGAATAACTGTAAAATCCCTGACCACCATGGTAAGCGGTATACCAGTCCTGCTCTAAAGCTCCAAGAGAATATTCATTATCCCATCTAGCAAGCATTTGTGCTTGACCTGTATAGGCTCCACCGCCATCCGATGCTCCATATAAGCTATGATAGGCAGTATTTTTCCAAAAACCATATATCATCATTCTAGTAAATGGTACGGGTCCGTGACCATTTGATCCCATGATGCCCCAAGCAGCCCATGTATTCCTAAAGGAATAATCTATCCCTCCGTTTGGAGCCCCGAGTTGAATATATCTTCTAACATCTCCATCAAAGCTTTGTCCCCAACTTTTCTTTACATTTGATACGTACATTCTGGCGCTCATATTCCCCTTGCTATGGGCTATAATATCAACTTTTGTTGCACCAGTAACTTCCTTTATCCTTTGTATAGCTGCGGCTAAAATTTCTCTTTGAATGTAGTTGTCTCCATGAGGATGTGCAAAGGTTATTGAAAAGAATTTAAAATCATTAGCTCTTAAATATTGCATGATACCTTCTGTTCCGCCATTTTCCTTTGGATCAGCAGCATAATCTCCATTTTTCCCAGCACCATGTACAAATAGAACTGGATATGGCTGTGTACCCGTATCCCAACCCTCAGCATAATGAAGCAAGAATCGTTTTGAATTCGGTTCAGCTGTTCCTCCAAATTCTGTAACAATGTTTCTACTTTTATGCTTGTTGTCTGATATAAATTTCTCTTTTCCAATCTTCGAATTATTAAGTATAATTCTTTCAACCTTCTCCCAATGCTTTGTTATACTGACATCTGTGAAAGTTTCTTCAATATCTAGGCCTGACTGTGCATATGTACATTGTGGTATGAAACCTACTGACATAAAACCTAGAATCAATATTAAAAACATAGTTAAAGCCCTTTTCATATTAACTCCTCCCCTTTTCAATATTTTAAAAGTTTTTAAAGGTTATCCCAGATTATTCATATAAAATTCAAAATTCTGTAGCGTCCTTTTGTTTCTAAGGAATTTATCAAATTCTCGACATGCTGTCCTAGTATGCCTTCAAACTTGATAAGCCCTTAGAAATTAAAACTACTTTCATATTTTCAAACTTTCTATGAATAATTTCGGCTTAGTTTTTCTATACAAAGTTATCATTTGGACATTTTACTTATTAGAAATAAGCAAAATATATGCCAGATACAAACATATTCTATTAAAAATGTCTAGAATAAAGTATATTACCTTAAAGTATCAGTTATATTTCACATTTGCTTTATCCGAAAAAGTTTAGAATTTAATATAAAAAAGACTTAAAACTGTATAATAAACCTACAGTTTCAAGTCCAAATTTCTCTATAATAAACAATATCCGTTTCAAAGCATTAGTTCTATTAATTTTTTAACAAAGGTGAGTATAGTGTTTTAAATCTGTACAATTGTCTGAAATTGCTACAGATCTATCAACCTTAATTGATCTGAAAACTATATTCCGTATCTCTCAATCCTATCATATAAGCTCGATCTGCTTATATCTAATAATTTAGCTGTTTTAAGCTTATTTCCCTTTGTATATTCTAAGCATCTCATTATAGCTTCCTTTTCTACGTCCTCAATTATATCCTTAAGTGGTCTGATAGGCCCATCTAAAATCCTCTTTTTATTTTGGATTAGATATACAGGTAGATGTACTGGCAATATGATATCAGAATCAGTTAAATTAATGGCTCTTTCCAATACATTTTCAAGCTCTCTAACATTGCCTGGCCAACTATGGCTTTTTATATATTCCATTGTTTTTATAGATATATTTGATACATATTTTCCTAATTGATTTGACAACTTTTTAAGTAGTAGATATGTAAGATCTTCAACATCACAATATCTTTCCCTAAGTGGTGGAATATCAATACTCATAACATTGAGTCTATAATATAAGTCTTGTCTGAATTTACCTTCTTTAACGAGCTCCTTCAATCCTTTATTTGTTGCTGCAATAACCCTTATATCTAATTTTATAGAAGCTGTTCCTCCTACCCTTTCAAGTTCCCTTTCCTGTAAAACTCTAAGAAGCTTGGCCTGCATTTTTAAAGGCATATCTCCTATTTCATCTAAAAATATACTACCACCATTGGCAGATTCGAACTTACCAATTTTCCCACCTTTTTTTGCTCCAGTAAAAGCACCTTCTTCGTAACCAAATAATTCAGATTCCAATAAATCCGAAGGAATTGCAGCACAATTTACCTTTACAAAGGGAGAATAACTTCTCCCACTGCCATTATGAATAGAGTGAGCAAATAGTTCTTTACCAGTACCACTTTCCCCTAGTAATAATACGTTGGAATTAGTTTGTGCAGCCTTTTTGGCCATATATTTTGCCGCGACTATTTTCTCGCTATTTCCTATAATGTTTTTCCATGAATATTTAGCACCGTGGATTTCCTTTAGTCTCTTTTTGTAAATATGGAGTTCATTTTCTAAAAGTTTATTCTTATCAATAATATCTCTAAACTGCTCTAAGTCCTCAAAAAGCACTAATCCTACTCCATATTCCACCTCACCGGCTTCATTTAGAACTGGTATTCTATGTACTATTGCGGTATGACCATTCTCAAATCTATGCTTCCAAGCTATTTCAGCCTTTTTAGTTTGGAATACATATGGGAATCTAGTATTTTTATCGACTTCCTTTACTTTTCTACCTATAATCTCTTCCTTTGGAAATCCCAAGTAATTAGCAAAAACATCATTTATCATTTTTACTCTTGTTTTATTATCGATAAGTATTATAGGCACCGGAACAGGATCAAAAATTTTTTCCATAGTGGTAACTAAGTAATCAGTTAATAGCTCACTATAATTCTCGTTTTGAAGAAGACCTTGATTATTGTTCATGGATACACCACCTTACAGTAAATGAGAACTTCACGTAAAAAAGATAGTTTTAGAAAAGTTTTTCCTTATCTCTATGATAAAATGTTTTACATTTAAAAGATTTGTGACAATAGTAGTGTATCTATTCGACACGTACTGGTTAAATCCTCTAATTCTTAAATTATATTCCACTTTATTTAATAAACCGTAATAAAAATAAAATCTTTTATAAATATTCTCAAAGTAGACTTTGTTGAAACATATAACGGAAATTATAAAGTTATCCACAACTTCAAAAGGTTTATAATTTCCTATGTGTTATAGAAAAACCCAGCAATTTTATTTGCTGGGTCCTTAAGTTTATAATTCACCTTTTTTTACTTTCTCAATTAAATCTTCAACTTTATCCTTTATTATATCCCTTGTGTTTCTAAATCCTTCTATAGGTCCTCCAGAAGGATCTTCCAGACCCCAGTCTTCTTGGTGACTGCAAGGTACATATGGGCATACTACTCCACAACCCATGGTGATTAAAATATCTATTTCTTCAGGGATATCAGTTAAAAGCTTTGGATAATGCTCGCTCATATCAATCCCTGATTCCTCCATTACATCTACAGCTCCAGGTTTTACCTCTGGATACTCTTCAGTTCCTGCTGAATACACTTCTAATGCACCTTTACCTAAATACTTTGCCCATGCTTCTGCCATTTGGGATCTACAAGAGTTATGAACACATACAAATGCAACCTTCTTCATAATGATTCCTCCTTTAGTCTACACTATAACAGCTTTTACTTACTTTTTTGCAAATACAATCTTCCTTTTCTGAAGACAGCTTTTCAATAAATTTGCATAGACCACTAAAAGCATCCTTATCGAGGGAATATATCGTCCATTTTCCATTCTTCTTACTATTTACTAATCCTGCATGTTGCAGTATTTTCATATGATGCGAAACAGTTGGCTGAGTTAATTCTAATCCCTCTATAATATCACATGCACATAATTCTCCACATGATAGCATTTCTATAATTAGTAGTCTGTTTTTGTCAGATAACGCTTTAAAAACTTCGATTTGTTTTTCCATCTTAACCACTCCACATAATCTATATATCTTATATAGAGATTCCAGTAAAACTATTAATTTATACACATCTAAAACTCCTAGAAACACTGAGTATTTGTATACGTATAAATTAAGTTTTGCTAGGAACTCTCTATAATAAAGTTGATAATACAAAGGCCCCTATCGCGCCTCCAAGGATAGAATAGAGAACCGTTGGTATTGCCTTTTTTAAACTAGCACCTCGATAAACTGCTCCTGCCAACAGTCCTACTCCAGCGGCCCAAGCCATGTCTACCCATGCCTCTCCGCTCTGATAAATCATTCCTACTCCATGATTTAGAGCCCATGCAGTACCTACTATAAAGCCTGCTGCCATCCATCCTCCTATTGGTCCCCAGGATTCTACCATTTTACCCCAACACAGGGTTACCAAAAATGGAAATATAAATGCTCCAGTAAATGTTGAAATCATTAAACCTACAGCCATTATTGTATCTCCTTTCCTCCATTGTATCACTTTACTTGTCTTGATTATATAGATGTGGGTCTATACAACTATTAATATTTCCTAAAAAATTATTACTTTGCTTAAGGTATTATTTTTACTCTTCTTACAGTTCTCAACTAATCTCTAGCAGCCAAACCTTCCCAGTAAGATTTTTGAGTCACACATATATAACTCAATTTTCAAAATCTTTATTGGGCCTCTTTACCATCTTTCTCTAAATCTTTTTTGATCATCTCACCAATAATTCCGCCTGCTATTCCGCCTATGATTACTATCAGCAAGGTAGGAATTGACCCAACAAGTGGTTTTATGGATAATTTAGAAAAAACAGGTATTAGAGTCCCGCAGACTCCAATAGCTAGAGCCATATCTACCCATGCTCCTTCTTCAGGATTATGTAATATTCCAACATGATGATTTAAAAACCACATAGTACCAATAATAATCAAAGCTGCAAACCATCCACCTGCGATACCATAGGTCTCTGCAAATCTGCCCCAAACACTCATTACAAAGATTCCTGCTATAGCACCACCAATCATTGTACCAATATTTTTCACATGATCACCTTCCAATTAGTAATATTCGAACTAGGAATTCAAAACATCACATAGCTACATATTAATGTGTCTATTTATAGATTGAAATGCCACTCTACTTTTGTCAATCCCCTTTGTTGTTTTTAAGACTTTGCTACATCTAATATTTTTCCATAAAAAAAGAGCATTTTATTCATATAAAATGCTTTTTCCAATAATAACACCTAAAGTTCCGTCTTCTTTCATAGTTCCCAATGCTTTATTTATATCCTTCAGAAGGCTTTCACTTTTCATATTTTTCAAAAAAGGAAAGCCTTTTTCTGTAACATTAACTAGCGCTCCCACAAGTTTAAGGTCACTATCTATCTCATTGACAGCTTTTAACAGAGTTAATGAACGCTTCTACATTTTTTATTTGAAATTTATTACACCTTGAAGTTATTTATCTCTATCATAAATTTGTCCTATTTATATGATAGCAAGAATCTTTACAATTTTAAAGGATAAAGCTGTTGTAATATTCAACACCTACAATACATCATTAACATTTCCTATCTGAACTATTTCTCCCTCTTTTAATACTACTACTCTATCTGCAATTGCTCTTGAGTCTTTCTTATCATGGGTAACAAAAATCGACGTTATCCCTGTTCTTTTAATTATCTTTTTTAATTCTCCCCTTATTTTAACCTGTAAATCCGCATCTAAGTTACTAAATGGTTCATCTAGTAGTAATAGGGCAGGTTTAGGGGCTATGGCTCTAGCTAATGCCACTCTCTGCTGTTGACCACCGCTTAATTCATAGGGATATCTAGCATGAAACTTTTCCATATCTATTAACTCTAGCACTTCTTTTAATCTTATGTCCTTATCCTTTTTATTCATGTTCTTTAAACCGAACTTGATGTTCTGAGCTACTGTCATATGGGGAAATAGAGCATAGTCCTGAAAAACCATTCCAATTCCTCTTTTTTCAGGTAACACAAATTTGCTATCGTCTACCATAGCCTCATTGTCCACTTTAATGGTACCACTGCTTGGCACTTCAAGTCCTGCCATCAATCTAAGAACTGTGCTCTTACCACTTCCACTTTGTCCCAAAATAGAAATTATCTCTCCCTTTTCTATGCCAATAGTAAAGCCTTTTATAGTTTCCTCTTCAGCATTTTTATATTTGAATTTCAATCCTTCTATCTTAACATGCATTTATTACCCCTCCTTATCTCCTATTTTTTGAAACAAGTACATTGAAACAACACTTATGATTATGATTACCAGTGATGATATAGCCGCCTCATGTATCATCTCATCATTAGCGTATTCAAAGGATTTTGTCGCCAAGGTATTAAAGTTAAATGGCCTCAAAATCAATGTAAGGGGTAATTCCTTTAGAATATCTACAAACACCAGAAGAAATGCCCCTAAAACCGCAGGCTTTATCATTTTAAAGTCTACTTTAAAGAAGGTTTCAGTTACATTCATACCAAGGGTTCTTGAAGCTTCAAAGAACTTTTTTCCAACCTTCTCAAATCCGGATTCTATGGAATTATATCCTATAGCTAAAAACCTTATTATATATGCAAACATAAGCATAACAATGCTGGTGCTAAGAACCAGTTTACCTGAATTTGGATTTATCATTTTATAAAACCAATATAAGCTCTTATCTATATTGATAAAAAATACTATCACACCTATTGCTATAACTGCTCCGGGGATTGAATATCCTACTACGGTAATTTTGGAATATATCTTTGAAATTAGACTGTCATTTATTCTAGAATTATTAGCAATTACTATTGCTATAACTACTATTAAGGCTGATGTCAATAATGCCGTAAAAAGGGAATTGAAAATAAGCCCTAAGAATTTCATGCTTAAAATCTTTTTGTATGTCAATAAAGTCCAATGGGTCAATTGTAGTGTAGGAATTAGAAACCCAAGACAAAGGATTAGAAAACAATAGCTAGATGCCAATATACCTTTATAACCATCTAATTTTATATGTGCAATTGGCCTTACCTTGGCATTAGTATAGCTGTACTTTTTTCTTCCCCTCAAAAGCTTCTCTAAAATTAGTATGCCAAACACCATAAACATTAGGATTGAAGACAGCTTAACGGCTGAATCAATATCTCCCATTGAAAACCATGTTTTAAAAATAGCAGTACTAAAGGTTGGAATACCAAAGTATTTAACCACACCATAATCATTTAACACTTCTAATATAACTAAACTAACACCACCAATAATTGCTGTTCTTGATATGGGTAGTACAACATGAAGAAATATCTCCAAGGAGTTTCTTCCTAAAACCCTAGCATTTTCTATTAGGGATGCTGATTGTTTTTCTAAAAATGATTTCGTAATGATATATACGTATGGAAATAGAAACATAGTAAATATAAATACTGAACCCTTCATTGACATTACATTAAAGTATTTTTGATTTACGCTTATATTTAAGGAATTTCTTAAAAACGTTTGTATAACTCCCGTATAATTCAACAATCCATTATATGTGTAGGCTGCAATGTAGGGAGGTATTGCCAAGGGCAAAACTAAGCTCCATTTAAAAAATCTTCTAAAGGGAAAATCATATACAGAAATAATCCAAGATAGGCTTGTTCCTATGAATACGGTTAAAAATCCCGTAAAACTTATCAAGGTTAAAGAATTTACAACATAATCCTTTAAAAGATATTCCTTTATATGACTCCAGTTTTCATTGGGCTTATTGAAGACATTAACTAAAATATTTAAGTTTGGTAAAATAACCAAGCATATAAAGATGAAGCTTAAAACAGCCCATATATTAAAATTTCTTTTTAGATCTCTTCCCATAATCATTTTCTTACACTTCCTTTACATCCTTGTTGAGTAAGCTTTAACAATCAAGTTCTTATAAACAGCTATAGCAGCCCATAAGGGCTGCTCAGACTATATGTTTTTTATATTATTTACTTCCAACCAATTTCGTTGAATATTTCTACTGCTTTAGTATTTAGTTCACCTAATTTAGAAAGGTTAATATTTTGAGTTTTGAATTCTCCCCAAGATTTTAATAACTCAGATGGCTCTACTGAAGCATTTACTGGATATTCATAGTTAGCCTCAGCAAATTGGTTTTGTGCCTTTTCGCCTGACAAGAATTCAATAAACTTAATTGCATTTTCTTTATTCTTAGCATTCTTTGTTAATCCAACACCACTAACATTTATATGTGTTCCCGTTCCATCTTGATTTGGGAAGAAAACTCCAACATTTTCAGCTACCTTTACCTCTTCAGGGTTAGAAGAATTTAACATTTTTCCTACATAGTAAGTATTCATTATCGCTAGGTCTCCTTCTCCTGCAACAACGGCAGTAGCTTGAGCTCTATCATTTCCCTTTGGCTCCCTAGCCATATTTGCTAGTACACCCTTCGCCCATTCTTTACCCTTCTCTTCACCATCAATATCTATTAAAGATGCTAATAATGATTGGTTGTATATATTAGATGAAGATCTTACTAGGATCTTACCCTTCCACTTGTCGCTTGCCAAGTCTTCATAGGTTGATAATTCAGAAGGATCTACTCTGTCCTTAGAGTAAACTATAACTCTACCTCTTACTGTTAATCCAACCCATTCATTATCAATATCCCTTAAGTTTTCTGGAACATTATTTAATACAGCTTCACTTGTTATTCCTTGTAATAATTCTTTTTCCTTCGCTCTGTGCAATCTTCCTGCATCTGCAGCGATTAATAAATCTGCCTCTGTATCTTGACCTTCTCTTGCAAGTCTCTCAATTAACTCATCAGCTTTTCCTTTAACAACATTTACCTCGATGCCTGTTTCTTCAGTAAATAATTTATATAATTCTTCATCAGTGTCATAGTGTCTATCCGTATAAAGGTTTACTACTCCCCTTTCATCGCTTTTAGCCTCTTCCTTTGGAGCAGTAGCTTCTTCTTTAACCTCTGGAGATTTCTCCTCAGCCGCTGGAGCTTCTTTCTCAGTACCTGCACAACCCGCAAGGGCTAATAACGAAATAATCAGCATAATGCTTAATGAAATTAATGTAGCTCTTTTTTTCATTTTTTAATGTCCTCCTCTAATGATCTTTCTTCTCATTTTATAAAAATGATAAATTGATAACAATAATCATTTTCTTTCTCTAGTATAATTGATAATAATTATCATGTCAATAAAAAAAGTCGAAAAAAGTCATATTTGAGTTTTTGCAAAAAATAATCAAAAAAATCCTCAGAGTTATGCCTCCGAGGATCATTTTTTGTATTATTATTGGATTTCATTAATATTTTTACTTGTGATATCAATAGAAAACCATTTTTTTGATAATTCCTTCAACGTTCCATCGCTTCGCATTACTTCAATAGTCTTATTTACTTCTCTAAGAATATCTTCATTATCAACCTTTTGCACAAATGGGAAGCTATTCTCTACAACTTCTACGGGTTCTCCAACCAACTTCAATTCTAACTTCAGGCTATTTATAACTTTCATAGCTGCTAAACTATCTTCAAGTACAGCATCAAGCTTCCCTAGGGCAAGATCTTTAAAGGGGTCAGTATTATTATCGTAGATTTTTATTTCTATTTCGTTATTAAAATCATATTTCCTCAATGTATCCTCAAAACTTGAGCCCTGAAGTATCCCTACTTTTTTGCCCTTTAAATCATTCAATTCTTCGATTGATGTATTGTTATTTCTTACTATTAGCTGTGCACCTTCGTAAACATAGGTATCGGCAAAGTAATATTTACCTATTCTCTTATCATTTAGTGTTATTTGATTTGCGATTGTATCAATTTCTCCCTTATCTAGCTTAGAGAATAAGTCTTTAAAATCAGCCTTAACGAATTCAACTTCTTTATCCAGTCTTTTGGATATCTCTTTCCATACCTCTATATCGAAGCCAGTAAGTTCTCCCTCCTCATCAATATAGGTATAAGGTGCATATTCTCCACTTGTTCCAACTACGATTTTATCATAGGATTTTTCTACTTCTTCTAATTTGTTTCCTGCAAATGCTTCTAAAGTAAAGACTGATATAAGCATAACCACAATAAAAATAATTGTTCTTTTCATGATAATCCTCCTAATTTTTAAATTTTATTTTGCAAAATGAATATCCTCTGTTCTTTTTTCCGTTAATATTTTAACGTTGTTTTCATTAAAAAAAGTACTTGGCTTAAACTTATTTACCTTGTCATATTTTTATAAGCTATAAAATATTTTTCTCAAAACTTTTAATTTACTACTGTCATCCCACTAAATTCGAATTCTGAATTTTCCATATTGTTGTAATATTTTTGAAATAAGTTTGTTAATTTATTTACAGATAGATTATATACCTTTATAGAAATTTTTCAATACCTTTTTAAAAATTTTCTCAAAAAATTAAAACCGCCATCCTTAAGATTAAGATGACGGTTTATAATATAATTTTTATATTATTCATTGTGTTGTACCCCAGATTACTCATAGAAATTTCAAAGCTACATAAGTTACGAAAAATCTATTACATTCTGAAGATTTGCCATCTTCAGAAACGTTGGCTGTCAAATCTCCACAATGTGAGATCTTTATCGTATTATATATATTTACATATTTTCAAACTTTCTATGAATAATCTGAGGTATATATCTATTTTTCTTGTAAAACTGCCTTAACTTCTCTTTTCTCATTCCCATTTCTAATAATCTTCATTGTAACAGTATCTCCAATATTTTTGCTTTTGATTATCTGACTTACCTGCTCCATAGTTAATATTTTTTTACCTTCAAATTCGATTATAACATCACCTTTTTTAATTCCTGCCTCGTGGGCTGCACTTTTTTCCACTACACCAGCAATATATATTCCCATAGGTAATTCATACAACTCAGATATGCTCTCATCAATATCCTTGCCTAATATACCTAGATATGGTCTTGATACTGAACCACTATCTACTAATTCATTAATGATTGGCTTAGCTGAATTAATTGGAATGGCAAAACCTATACCCTCAACCTTTGTGTCAGCAATCTTAACTGTATTTATTCCAATAACTTCACCCTTACTGTTAACGAGGGCTCCTCCACTATTTCCAGGATTTATGGCTGCATCTGTTTGAACGAGCTTAAGCTTTTTATCAGGAAGCCTTAGTTCTCTATTTAATGCACTAATAACCCCTACGGTTACGGTATTATTATACCCCATAGGATTTCCAATAGCTATAGCTGTTTCTCCAACCTTTAAAGCGTCAGAGTCTCCTAATCTTGCTGCTACAATTTTATTTGATATTTCCTTTGGTATATCTTTTTTGTCTATCTTTAATACTGCCAGGTCAGTCTCTGGATCAATTCCAACAATGGAAGCAGGTACTTGTCTATTATCATGCAATGTCACGATAACCTCTTCAGCCCCATTTATAACATGTTCATTGGTTACAATCATAACTTTTTCATCATTTACTTCAAATATTACACCAGAACCTTCACCTTCCTGAAGATACTGATTATCATACCAATCTCTTACCTTAACCTTACTAGTTATGGCAACTATAGAGGGTCCTACCTCCTGAGCTATTGTAGTTATAGGTGCCTCTGTATTGCTGTAACTTATTTTCTCTGCTAAAGAGGTGTCTATTATTTCTGCCTGTCCTCCATTACTTGCGATTTTGTTATTGTCTGCATAGCCGGTTAAATATTTTTCACTAAAATTGTATCCAGTCCCTATGGCAAAACCTCCAACCATAGAAAATATAATCCCGTATATCAGAAGATTCACAAAGGACTTTTTCTTTTTAACAGGTTTGCTCCTTACATCTATTATTTCAGGACTGTCTTTTAAAAACTCATTTTTATTATCAAACATTATCTACTACCTCCTTAGATATATTTATTATTATTCCATAATAAACTATAAAATTTAAGAAAGTATGAATGGTTTGTAAACAAAAGAAATTTATAGAAATCGCAAAAAAAGTAGATTTATAAATGCATCTTATCTAGCCTATTTTCTCGATAGACTAAATGTAAATACGGTCCCTTCTTTATCACCGCTTCTAACTTCAATATTTTCTTCATGGTTACTTATAATCGTCTTTACAATGGATAATCCAAGACCTGAACCCCTTTTATCTTCACCCCTAGATTTATCTACCTTTCTGAACCTATTCCAGATATGTCTCAGCTCATCCTTTGGAATTACAGTTCCGGTATTCTTTATCGTAACATATATCTTGTTCTTCTTTAATCTCGTTTCTATCTCAATTTTCCCCTGAACTTCTACAAACTTTACAGCATTATCAATCAAATTGTATATAACCCTTGTTATTTGTTCCTTATCCGCATTCACTATATCGGTGCCTTCAAACAACTTTAATTCTACATGTACATTTTTTTCTAATAGTCTAGTTTCAAATTTATCTATTTCATTAACTAGTAAATTATTTATATTGAACTCTGTTTTAACTAAGTTAATTTCTCCACTTTCCATTTTCGACAAATCTAAGATATCATTTGTCATTTTTGTTAAACGTTCGCTTTCATTCAAGGCAATCCTTATATACTTATCCTGCTTTTCCCTTGGAATGGTACCATCTAAAACAGCCTGAAGAAACCCCTTTATCGAGGTAAGCGGGGAACGAATATCATGGGATAGATTTGATATAAAGGTCCTTCTTAATTCTTCTAGATTACTAAGATCCTCTGCCATATGATTAAAGTTCTCAGCTAATTCTCCTAGTTCATCGGTTCTAGTAATATTCAGTTTTTTGTCAAAATTACCCTTAGAAATAAATTTTACCGCATCATTTAGATTCTTTATATCCTTTATTAAATTTCTCGACAGGAAGAATACTCCTACAAATGCTACTAATATTGAAAATATAAGGGCAGCCATGGTTATTCTGTACACATCTGATATAGTTCTTTTTATTTCTGGAATAGGAGCATGCATAAATAAAGCAATCTCTACTTTATTATCAACTATAATAGGATATCCGATGGTAAGGACTGACTCTTCAAAGTGATTTTTAAATCGACCCTTTCTTTTTATTATATATCCCTTGAATACCTCTTCTACTTCACCAGAGGTTAGTTTTTCACCTAGCCACGATGGATCATCTATTTCTGAGTCTATATAGATTTCTCCAAGCCTATTTACCCACCATATCCTGGCATTTAAATATCTGTCTAATGCCTCCATTTCAAGCTTTAGCCGTTCCTTATCAATGAACAAGGAACCTCTCTCATAAACCTTGACATACTGCTGCTGTATCTTTTCACATTGATCTATAAGCATTTTTTCTTTTTGACTCATAAAGTATTCTTCAAATGTACTGGACAATATCGTAATCAAGGCAATAAAGCTTATTAAAATAACTGCTATATAAATTGCAAGCATCTTGCCAAATAGTGATCTCAAATTAACATCACCTCATTAGTTTAATGTAAATTTATATCCTACGCTCCATACAGTTTTTATTTCCCAAGGATCTTTTCCATCGAACTTTGACCTAAGTCTTTTTATATGAACATCAACAGTTCTTGTTTCACCCACATAGTCATACCCCCAGACATTATCAAGTATTTGATCTCTAGTAAAAACTTGATTTGGACTGGAAGCTAAAAAATATAAGAGTTCTAATTCCTTTGGAGGTATTTCTAATCTTTTTCCGTGGTATGTTATTGAGTAATCGTTTAAATCTATGGTTAGATTAGAAATCACTAATTGTTTGCTGCCTGTGTTTTTTGATTTATACCTTCTAAGTACAGCCTTTACTCTAGCTAACAACTCCTTAGAGTCAAAGGGCTTAACAACATAATCATCGGCGCCCAGCTCTAAACCTAAAACCTTGTCAAAGGTTTCTCCCTTTGCGGTGAGCATTATAATCGGTGCAGAACTTTTCTTCCTGATTTCTGTACAAACCTCATATCCATCCATTTCTGGAAGCATAATATCAAGGATAATTAAATCCGGTGTAAAGGATGTAAATTCCTTTAATGCCTCTACTCCACTATAATATTCCTTTGTTTCATAACCTTCTCTATTAAGGTAAAGTGAGATTAACTCAGCAATATTCTCATCATCATCAACAACCATTATTCTTGTGTTTTTATTCAAAGTATACGCCTCCTTTTAAGACCAATAGTACAACCAAAGTGAAATTTTCTTTATCCTTATAATATATTTAATTTGTCCAAATATCCATATTTATTTAATATATTTTCTTTCATTCTAAATTTTATATAAATGTTTTTATAATTTTTCAATAGCCCTTGAAATTTTCATGGAATATGTTATAATTTTAGGAATTCGTATATTTATACAACACTTCGTATAAATATACGTCTTATTATTAAATTTGTTCAGAGAAACAAGAATAAGAGGAGGTAGAAAGATGAAGGGGTATTTATTATTAGACGATGGTAGTTTATTTTATGGTAAGGTTATTAGCCAGGCAAAAAATATTCTGGGTAGTGTAATGTTAGATTCTCAGGGTTCTATTTGCCTGACATGTCATTCCACGGGAAACCAAGGCTTAGTTATCAATAACTGCGATCAAACTCAAGGTGATGTTGTACTTTCCGATGTAGATTTCCAAAGTTTAAAATCTAGAATTGAAAACAATAATATGCTTCAAGGTAAGATCGTAACAGATTCTTTACCTATAGAATACCATGTATATGATTTAAAAACCTTTATTCCTTTAGGTCTATAGATAAAAAAGAGGGTGTTTCAGGATGAATTCCTACATTATTTAAAATTCATCTTGAGACAGCCCCTTAAAAGATTCTTTTTCCATTCTAAAATTCTTTCCATATCATTTTCAATTTCTTACCTGGACATAGAGTAACACAAAGACCACATCCTGTACATCTATATTCATCTACAATAACTTCGGTATCATTCTTTTCGATAGCTCCATATATACAGGCTTTAACACATTTATTGCAGTTAAAATCCCCACAATCCTTATTCGCTTTAGCTATGTATGGTTCTAGCTTTATTTCCTCAAAGGATTTTAAGGACGATAAAGCTGTTCCCCTTAATTGTTCCAGACTATGATAGCCTCTTGTAGACATCCACTCATCTAAATCATTTAAAACATTATTTACATGCTCAAATCCATTTAGAATTATAGAAGTACACATCTGAACAGTAGTTGCGCCTAACATAATATATTCAAGTATATGCCTATAATTTGATATTCCTCCTATCCCAGATACATGGATGCCTATAGCCTGTGAAATAGTTGCTACTGCTCCTAAACCAATTGGTCTGATCGCTTCACCGGAATAGCCACCATAGGTTGGAAGCAAAGATTCCCTTTTTTCTATATCTACTCCAATTATTGACCTAACAGTGTCAATACCGCTAACTGCAGAAGCTCCAGCCATTTCAGCTGCATTGGCTAGTTTAGCTAAGTTAGTTACATTTGACGATAGTTTAACCATTACTGGGATATTGACATTATCAACAACGCTTTTCGTAAACCTATATAATGCCGTGGAGTCAGCGCCTAAAACTTCAATTCCTTCGCCATGGGGTGAAGAAATCCCAAGCTCAATTGCATCGGCACCAAATTTCTCTACTCTTCTTGCTATATATGCCATTTCCGATGGGGAATGGGCTAATATATTGGCAATAACAATAGCTCCATGCTCTTTGGCATAGGCAATTTCGTTTTCCCATTCCTCTAGGCTATATTCACTATAAAGTTCAATATTTTGCATACCAAGTGGACTTTTTACTAATCTAGGACGAACATTGGATCTAATTTCATTTGCAATAGTTTTTGTAACTACTGCTCCTGCACCAGCTTCTACAGCTTTCCTCATCATTTTTCCACTTGAGGTCAAGGGCCCAGCTGCAACTATAATTGGACTTTTTAATTTCAATTCCATAAATTCTACTGATAAATCCATTTTTGTCCCCCTTTAATTAAAAATTTCTCTTATTCTATCCTCATGTCCACAGGATTTTCTAACCTTCAGTTTAGGTTGCAAAAATATTCTTTGTTTAGCATCTTCCTCATCACCATTTTCGATGTTATCAACTAAAAGTCGAGCTGCAATTAGACCCATCTTATATACCGGTTGAGATATTGTTGTTAACTTAGGATCTACTAATGCAGACATTCTAATATTATCAAATCCAACTATAGCTATATTATCGGGAATTTTAAGACCTGCGCCTTTAATTGCATCCATTGCACCTATTGCCATTAAATCATTAGCTGCAAATATTGCCTGGGGAGGTTTCTTTAATTGCAGTAATTTTTTTGCAGCTAAATATCCACCTTCAATTTCATTGTCGCCTTCAATGATATAGTCTTTAGAAATATCCATTTCTACTTCCTTCAAGGCCTTTTCATATCCCATTATTTTTTCTCTGTTCTCCATCCCCTTTAAAGGTCCTGAAATATGGGCAATCTTCTTATATCCTATATCAATGAGGTGCTGAGTTGCTTGATAAGCACCCTTTATATAATCAGTAAATACTATGTCAACTTCTATATTTTCTTTACAACTGCCTATCATTACAAGGGAAATATTTCGATTTTTTATTTTATAAATATCTTCTTTTTCTAGAAGACTTGAAATAAGAATAAAACCATCTACCCTTTTTTCCAAAAGCATTTCAACATACTCTTTTTCCTTTTCTTCATCCTCTTCCGTATTACATAAAAGAAGGTTATAACCCTTTTGATGGGCTACATCTTCTATTCCTTTAGCCACCTGCGGATAGAGAGGATTTAATATATTGGGAATCAATAGGGCTATTGTACTCGTTCTATTCAAAGCCAAGCTTCGTGCAATACCGTTGGGTGTATAATTCATTTCTTCCATGACAGCTAGTACCTTTTCTTTAGTTTTAATAGATACTGCCTCTGGATGATTTAATACTCTAGAAACAGTAGCAACAGACACTTCTGCTTTTTTTGCCACCTGTCGAATATTCGCCATATCTACACCTCACAAAAGTAACCCTTTACATTTTTTTCTTATATTATATCATCTCCATAATAAGATTAAAAGAAAGGGACATTACGTCCCTTTCTTTGAGGTTTCTATATTTTTTTCTAAATCTAAACAAGGAAATCAATGTGCTCCGTGATTTCATCAAAGATTACTTCACTTTTAGCCGGTTTAGTTGCTGCAACTACATTTCCTTTTCTAATTACATACAGGCATTCCGATAGCAATCGTATGGCATCCATCTCATCATTAGCATTCAATATTATCATATCAGCTGTTTTTCCTACTTCAATTCCGTAATCATCTTGGATATTCAATGCCTTTGCTGAGTAGTTTGTTATCATATCATATAGTTTATATATTTCATCATAGCCACTTAAGTGAGCATAGTGCAAGAGTAAATTTGCTGCTTGTAGCATACTTCCTTTGCCAAGGGGGTACCAAGGATCCATTATTGAATCATGGCCTATACATACATTTACGGCCCTATCTAGCATTTCTTCGACTCTTGTATGTCCTCTTTTCCTTGGATAACCATCGGTTCTATTTTGAAGTACAGCGTTATCAAAGGGATTTGTGATCATATTCATATCTGCTCTTTTTAAAATGCCTATAAGTTTAAAAGCATAATCATTATTATAATTGTGCATTGCAGTTGTGTGACTAGCCGTAACCCTTCCATGCATATCGTTATCAATGGTCAACTTAGCCATGACCTCAACAAATCTAGATTGATCATCTCCAGTTTCATCACAATGAACGTCTACTAAACAATTATATTTTTGAGCTAGTTCAAATACGTATTCAATATCCCTTACTCCATCTTCTCTAGTTAATTCATTATGGGGAATTCCACCAACTACATCTACACCCATTTTTAATGCTTCTTCAATCAGTTTCTCACCATCCTTGAAGGCAAAAATACCATCCTGTGGAAATGCTACTATTTGCAAATCAACTAAATCCTTCATTTCCTCCCTTACTTCCAAAAGGGCTCTAACTCCCAATAGTCTTGGATCACATACATCTGCATGGGTTCTAATCTTAAGCGTTCCATTTGCAACTTCCCATTTTATGGCCTTTATGGCATTCCTCTTTATTATCTCTTTAGTGAGATTGGGTTTTCTCTCTCCCCATATTTGAATTCCTTCTAGTAAGGTACCGGACATATTATATCTCGGATCACCTACACTCAATGCCGCATCTAAGTGAAGGTGTGGATCACAAAACGGAGGTGTAACTAGATTTCCCTCGGCATCTATTTCCTTTCTACACTTAGCTTCTATACTCTTTTCTACGGTAGCTATCTTCCCGCTCCTTATTCCTATATCTACTAATTCCTTTTGCTTTCTAATCTTTGCATTTCTAATAATCATGTCCATCATAATTTCCACCCCTTATAAAATATGTTTATCTATGGAATTTCCAGTGCAGTTATTTATTGATTATCCTATCGGCTAGAACATGGATTACTATAGCTATAATAATTGCATTTAGAGGCGCTATACTCAATATGCCGGTATCCGGTGAAAGCTTTGATGCAGCTATAGCAACAACCCATGCTATGATGGCAGCCCAGTTTATTTCTTTGAAATTGTGTTCTTTCGGAGATTTATACTGTCCTTTACTCTTAATAAAGAAATCGCCTATTATTATTCCCCCAATTGGTGGCAGTGAAACACTTAAGAAGGTTAGCCAACCAACGAAATTATTATAAAGATATACTGAAAAAATTGTTCCTATAGTCCCTGCAAATATAGTCAGATGTTTCCTTCGAAGTCCTGTAATATTTGCTAATCCCAACCCCGCTGCATAAAGTGCATTGTCATTTGTTGTCCAGATATTTAGAGCCAATAGTGCAATCCCAGCACCCAATAATCCTTGAACTGCCAAAACCTCCGCGATATCTGAAAGTCCAGTTGCGATGGCGCCTATGGCTCCAAATATAAACATCAAACTGTTTCCAAAGGTAAAGCCTATTATCGTCGCAGTGACACCTATCTTTTTAGTCTTTGCAAATCTTACGAAATCTGGTGTCAAAGTACCTCCACTAATAAATGACCCCACTGCCAAGGCAACTCCTACAGCAACAGTTAACCTTTCAGTTGGTTCTACTGATAGTAATGGCTGCAATCCACCATTATCAATGATTGCTTTTCCAACAGACATACATCCTAATAAAATAATGGCTGGAACTGCTATCATACTTATCTTTTCAATAGCCTTCATACCTATTACCACCGTTGCCGTCATCAATACTCCACCGATTATAATTAAAATTGACATTGGCATTCCAGTAAATTTATTAATGGGATAGGCAAACATTGCCACGCCGACACCAAACCAACCAATCTGTGTAAAAGCTAGCATGAATGATGGCAGCTTTGATCCTACTCTACCAAAGGCATATCTCGCTAATATATGGGTAGATAAGTTTGTAGTAGAAGCCGCATAACCTAAAAAAGCGCCATACACACCTAAGATTAAGTTGCCGAATAAAACAACTATGATTAAGTCAGGCCATAATTTAAACCCCTGACCTAATGTACCCCCAGTCCACATACTGGCTGCAAAGAATGTAAACCCCAACATAACCATGGACATTGAAAGCAGTCCACGTCTTTCACTCTCCGGCACTGGTTCTAAAGCGTAATCATCGTGATTAGTCAAGCTTTGCTCTTTTGACATTTTTATTCTCCTCTCACATTTTATTTTGTAACCAATTACATTTCACCAAGAAAATATGTAGTTAATAGTGGCTAAGTTATAATTACATTATGCTAATTTAGCTTGTTTTAGAACATCCCAATGAATGTAACTAGTTACATTTTCTTGTTACATTTATTCTCTACTATTTTCAAAACACCTTCTTTTCCAAAGAAATATTTTTAATTTTTTGAATTTTTTATAAATATATGTTTAGAATCATATTTCCTATTATCTTTTTTCCACACAAAAAAAGAAAGTCTCTATACAAAAGACTTTCCTTAAATTTCTATTTATTTCATTTGAGCAAATGGCATAATTACTATCAAAAAAACTTTCTATTATATATAGTCTTAAAATCCCTAGAGCTATACTTCATTTATTATGCAATTGCCTTATTTAATGATCTAATCTGATGTTCGTCCATTTTTTACTTCTAAATCTCATAAAAATTATAGCGCAAAAGACAATAAAGGAAATTATTTCTCCATACCATAATCCAATTATTCCTTGCTTTAGCGTTATGATAAATAAGTACGATAGAGGAACGAACAATATCCATAATCTAAGTGCTGTTATAACCATAACACTTCTTGTATCTCCTGCACCCCTGAGCGCACCGGACATTACAATCATAAAGTTTAAAAATGGCTGGTTAATTCCCATAAAATACATCGTTGTCACTGAAAGTAGGATAATATCTATTTCCTCTGTAAATATGCCTAGCAGCCCCTTTGGGAAGATGAAAAAAATTAGTCCCATAACTAGTCCCCATAGAACTCCTAGTATGGTAGCGGTATATCCTGTGTGTACAGCCTTTTCAATATCCTTTTCACCTAAGGCCTTTCCTACCAAAGTGGCAGCTGCAATCGACAGTCCAACTGCGGGCATAAAGGATATAGATTCAATATTAAGTAGTATACGAAATGCTGCTTCAGAATTCGTCTCCAATTGTGATATGATAACACCTAGAACTACGAAGGAAATTTGCATTAAGGCCTGTTCAATGCCGCCCGGTAAACTTATTTTTAGTAATGGTTTCAGTATATTTTTAGTAATTTTCATATTCTTTATTTTTATCCGCACACGTCCATCTTTAATAAACAATATATATGTATATAACATCATGGCTATCATTCTAGAAATCGTCGTTGACCATGCCGCACCGGCAATACCCATTTCTGGAAAAGGTCCGAACCCAGTAATCAAGACATAGTTTCCAAATATATTTAAAACATTGGCTATACCAGTAATTATCATAGGGGTAACTGTATCCCCTGCTCCCCTCAGAATTGCTGCATAGGAGAAGGATAAAAACATAAAAATCATACCAATTACAATAATATAAAAATACGTCAAAGCCAAATTAAGCACTACATCCGTCATCTTATAGATTTGAAAAATCTGTTTTGCAAATATTGCTGCTAAAATTGTAATAATAATTCCTATTATTAGATTGACGGATACAGCTTGTCCTGCAATTATATTTAGCCTATTATAGTCTTTTTCTCCATAGGATCTTGATATCATTGCAGTAGCACCGGTATTAAATGATGAAAATATAAAAATCAATGTGAAAATGATTTGATTTGCAAAGCCTACCCCGGCTAAAGCCTCTGATCCTATAATGCGGCTTATCATCACGGTATCAGCTAATCCAAGCAGGGTATTCAGGCTCATTTCACCAATAGCAGGCAAGGCTATTGCAATAATAGAAAACAGAAGGACTCGATGTTTACTAAAAAATGTCCTTAACTTATTCATTTGTCATCACGTTC
>JMSU01000151.1_pt1 | contig 29994 bp, 26 predicted proteins | sample 179011 | NCBI WGS metagenome assembly JMSU01 (sample SAMN02769580, study PRJNA246767) | bioreactor metagenome | isolation source: Culture-1 Bioreactor ArsB derived from microbial biomass from the upper 2 cm... | place: Germany: Bremen | collected day 87 after inoculation
CTTCTTTCCCTTCATATCTCTCATGGCACCCTTAGCTTTAGCCATAAGTTTGTTGTACTTTCCCTCAAAGTTACCCATATGAGATTCTTCTACAGCCAGTTTTGAAATTTCCTGAGCTGGTCCATCCTTAACAATATTCCATACAACCGTAGCTACCAGTTTATCAACCTGCTCCTGAGTATAGTCTTCAATCGCTTCCTGAGCCTTTCTAGCTCTTTCAACAATGGATGCTACATATTCTCTAGCTTCTTTGTTTACCTCTAAACTCATTTTAAATCCTCCTTTAATTTTTCATTGAATAATTCTGCTATAATATTTGTTTGATTTCTATCCAAATTGTATAGGGATCAACTTTTTATTGAAAAAAATCAAACTAAAAAATTTCGAATCTAATTAATATTAATAAGCAATTTCTATGCCAATCTATAAATTATGAAATGTAAATTTTATTATTTGAGCTTCTTCATAAATGAGCTTCATATAAAATCATGAATTTTTTATGAAATAAAAAGATGAGAGACATTCTGCCCCTCATCTTTTTATATAATTATTCATATAGATAATGTCCTTACCTTGCTTATAGGATAACCTCATCCATTTCTGCATACTTTATATCATACTTACTCATCTTTCTAACAATTGTGGGTTGACTCACCCCTAAGGCTTTAGCCACACTTCTCGTGGTTTTATGCTTTGAAACTGCTTCATTAATAATTTGTTTTTCAACGTCCTCCATGATTTCCTTTAAATTTGTTAAATTTGGAATACTAATTATGTGTTCGTATTCTTTATTTTCAATTATTTGGTTTGGTAAGTTATCAGGTAGAATTATATCATGGCTAGAAGTAATCACTAGTCTTTCAATAATATTTTCTAATTCACGTACATTTCCTGGCCAAGAATATTTCATCAAGCAGCTAATTGTATTTGGATCCATCCTTTTCTTAACATTAAATTTACTATTGTAGATCTTTAGAAAATGTCTTGATAGAGGGATAATATCTTCATGTCTTTCCCTTATTGGAGGTATATGTATAGGTACTACATTTAACCTATAATATAAATCTTCTCTAAATTCGTTTCTCGCAACCATTTCCCTTAGGTTTCTATTTGTAGCCGTTATAATCCTTACATCTATCTTAATTGTTTTAATTCCACCAACCTTTTGAATTTCCTTGTCCTGAATAGCTTGTAATAGTTTCACCTGAAGATTTACTGGCAATTCTCCAATTTCATCTAAAAAAATGGTTCCATTTTGAGCTAGCTCAAATAGTCCAATTTTCCCTCGTTTGCTCGATCCTGTAAAAGCCCCATGCTCATAACCAAATAACTCTGATTCAATAAGCATTTCTGGTATAGCCCCACAGTTTACCTTTACAAATGGCTTGTCCTTTCTTATTCCTAATTTATGTATATATTTTGCAACCTTGCCTTTCCCAACACCTGATTCACCCGTAATCAGCACAGTTGAATCTATTTGAGACAGTTTTCTTGAAAGTTGGATTACATCAGTCATTTTTTTACTTTTTACTATAAAATCATCATATATGTCTTTTTGGAGCTCTTTATATTCTTCAAGCCTATGTTGGGCATCTTCTAACTGGTTTTTTAAGGTGATTAATTCCGTAATATCCCTAGAAGTACTTACAACTTTTTTTATATTTCCATTCTTTAAAAAAATCGGTGTACCAGTTGTAAGCACCTGTTTTCCATTTTTATTACTATGCAATATGGTAACTTGCTTTCTTTGTTCAAAAACTAATTTTGCTACAGATGGATAAAATATTCTTTTTTGTTCTAAAAAATCAATACTTTTGCCCACTACATCTTCTTTTTTAATATCATACATTTCTTCACATGCCTTGTTTACCCATATGGTTTTTCCATCCATATCATCAATGAAAATAGCATCATTTGTATAGTCTAGTAATTCTTTAACATCATCAAAACTAACACTAAAATTAATATCTTCTATATAAGCTACATCACAGAAAATAATTCCATAGATGGGTTCTTCCTTAGAAAGGTCTAACTCATGAATCTGTATTACTATTTCTTCGTCTTGATTAATTGATACCATGTGTATATTATTAACTTCAGTATTTTTCAACAACTCCAAGACAGGTTTTTTAACCCTATGTCCCTCTTCACATTCCTCTAAAATACTTGAAGCCTTTGAATTCGAATAAAATATTTTACCCTTTCTATCAATAATTGCAATTCCAGTCTTTATAGTATTTAGCATTTCCTTTAAAATTTCTATAGGTATTCCTCCCCTCACCCATAAAATTAAACCTTCTATGTATTATTATATCAAAAACTAAAGGAGGTGTCTCATAATGACGAAATTCTGTGTTATTTGAAATTCCAACGACTTGGCACGTACGTCAGTGCTAGCCAAACAGCATGAATTTCAAAACCTTGAACTTCATTCATTATGAGACACCCCGGGGCTGAACTCAAGAGATGCTTTTATGAAACAGCCCCACAGATTGTATTTATCTTATTTACGACCAAGGCATTTTACAAATTCTCCATCACCAGGAGCACCTACGAAATTGCCATTATCATAAACTATTTTTCCTCTTAGGAAAGTCTTAACTGGATATCCTGTTAACTCTGCGCCCTCCCATATTGTATAGTCTACATCAGAATGCATATTGTCCTTTGATACAACAAATTTCTTATTTGGATCATAAATTACAACATCTGCATCACTACCAACTGCGATAGTACCCTTTTGAGGAGCACATCCAAATATCTTTGCAACATTTGTTGAACACAGCTCTACAGCTTTATTAAAGGTGATTCTACCCTTATTAGCTTCACTCAATAAATACGGATACAGATTTTCTATACCCATACACCCATTTGGAATTTTTGTAAAATCATCCTTACCCCAATCCTTTTCATAGCTCTGGAAAGGACAGTGATCAGTTGCAACAGTTGCAATGTCCCCACGTTTTATACCTGCCCAAAGTGCGTCTTGGCTTTCCTTTCCTTTAATCGGAGGAGAGCAAACCCAATTTCTACCGTCTTCACGCTTGTATACTTCATTTGTAAAGTATAGATATTGAGGACAAGTCTCAGCATAAATTTCATGCCCTTCATCCCTAGCCTTCGTAACTTCATCCAAGCCTTCTTTAACAGCTAAATGAACTATGTAAAGAGGTGCATTCAAGTGTTTTGCCCAATGGATAGCTCTTTTAACTGCTTCTGCCTCAACGAATTCTGGTCTACTTTCATAATGATACCAGGCTGAAGTTTTGCCTTCCTTAAGGAATTTTTCAATTTTATTATCTATAAGATCGGGATTTTCAGCATGTACTGCTATTAAAGCACCTGTTTCCTTAGATTTTTCTAATGCAGCTGCTAGAACACCATCATCAACCATTAGACCTTCCTTTTTATAAACCATGAAAAGCTTAAAGCTAGGCACTCCATATTCTACGGACTTTTCAAATTCGTCAAGTACTTCTGGCGTTAGATCAGTTATTGCAGTATGGAAGGAATAGTCAACACAAGCTTGAGGATCACACAATTCTTTTCTTCCTTCAACTGCTTCAATTAAGCCTTGCCCTTTTCTTTGAATAACAAAATCGAATACCGTTGTAACTCCACCACAAGCTGCAGCACGAGTTCCGCCTTCATAGCTGTCAGCAGATGTTGTACCACCAAAAGGCATTTCAAGGTGAGTATGGGCATCTATAGCTCCCGGCATCACATATTTTCCTGATGCATCAACTATTTCAGCTGACTCATCATTAAGACTTTCTCCAATCATGACTATTTTCCCGTCTTTGACTCCTATATCAGCCTTGTAGGTTTCATAAGCAGTAATTATTGTTCCATTCTTAATAATTAAATCCATTAAAATCCCCTCCTTAAATATTAGTAAAATTTGTCCACTATCTATATTTACTTGCAACATTTATACCAAAATCCAAAATTTTCTTACTTTTCAAGAAAAAAAGAGCCAGACTAACCGACTCTTTTTTATATTCTCTATAAATTTATAATTCTATGCGTTAACTTTTTCCGTCATGCTTTTTTCTTCTTCTTCATTCACAAGTGAAGATGTATCCTTCTTCATCATAGCTGGATACGCGAATAAAGCAATTAAGAAACCAATGATCCACCCATTTTCTGCAAAGAAGCTTATTGAAGGTATTAATTTTCCGAGTATCGGTAAAGTAACAGCCATTATCCAAACATAAATTGCTTGCATATTGAATCCATTGCCATACCAATAACGACTTTCTTCTCCTTTAAATAAACCATCTAAATCAACTACTTTTTTACGATAAATATAATAATCAGCAATATATATACCAGCAAGAGGTCCCATGAAGATACCATAGGTTCCTAACCATCCGAAGATATAGGCACCAGCACTAGAAAGAAGTTTCCATGGCATTATCACTACACCAGCTATACCCGTAATTATTGCACCCATTCTGTATGATATTTTCTTTGGATTTAAGTTAGAAATACCATTAGCAGGAGCAACAACATTGGCTGCGATATTTGTTGTTAAAGTAGCAACGGCAATACCAACTGCTCCAAGTGTCGCTGCAAAAGGGCTTCCTATCCTTGCAATAACTTCAACAGGATCCCATAAAAATTCACCGAAAATTACTCCAGTAGCTCCTGTTACGAAAACCCCCACAAAGGAGAATGCAGCCATCGAAGTAGGTAAACCAAGAAGCTGTCCTCTAAACTGATCTTTCTGACTCTTAGCATATCTACTAAAGTCAGGAATATTCAATGCAAGCGTTGACCAGAATGCAATATTTGCTGTTAATCCACCTAAGAATATAGGCCAAAAATTACCTGGTGCATAGGTTGCAGGCATATTTAATATGTCACTAACACCTTTACCTGCTGCTTTAACACTAGTAAGAGCCCAAGCCATCAATCCGAATGATAAGATACCTAGTATTGGCGCTCCCCAAGCTTCCATAAATTTAATTGCTTCTTCACCTTTATATGCAATCCATACATTCAAAGCCCAGAAAGCAAAGAATGAAATCCAAATACCGCCTGACCATGCTCCCCAAGCTGGACTTATAACAGATATAACACCATTTAATGCTCCTCCACCTATCCAGCATTGGATACCAAACCAACCTGCTGCAATCACAGCACGTGCAATGGAAGCAACATGAGATCCTTTGATACCAAATGCTAATCTTGCAAATACAGGATATGGTATACCATACTTTGTTCCCGCATGCGAGTTTAATTGCATTGGAATTAATACAATTAAGTTACCTAAACAGATATTTAGTATTGCTTGCCACCATGAAAGACCTGCTGCCATAAGCCCTGATGCCATCATATATGTAGGTATACATACTGACATACCTACCCATAACGCTGCAATATTATAGGTTGTCCAAGTTCTTTCATTCAATTTCGTTGGAGCTAAGTCTTCGTTATAATATTGACTTTTCTCCAAATTTTTCCGTGCATTTTCTGTCAGCTCATAAAGTCCATTTACTTCTCTTTGGGTCGTGAGTTTACCAGCCACTAATAAGCACCTCCATTTAATAAACTTATAAGTATTAATAAAACCTAAAGGACAGATAGCCCTTCGTTTTGGTCTAATTTCACTTTGTGAAATGACCTATAAAGAAAAGACAGTATATGTTTTTATTCACCTCCCTTATCATAACATAATAATTTCGAAATAGGTCTTGATATATTAAAGCATACAAAAAAATATTTAAGAAAACCATTTGTAATTTTACTTTAAATCAAAACCTCTCCAAACTAAATTGTTGCAATTTTCATGCCATAACTTTCATTTTTATATCAAATAACTAATCTACAACCACAATGTATTTAAGAAAAAACAGTAATAATTTTTAGTAAATTCTAAATTTTCGTTACTATGCAATGTTTTTTCGACACCTTTCTTCATTTTCTTCCTTCCTGACACCATCTATTACCCTCTAGTGATTCAATTCGGTATCGGTATTTTTGTCGAAACTTTGCTTTTGGGGATATTTTCTTCTTCAATCCTTTACTTAATCAGTAATGTTGTTTCGATTCATTTTTGTATCAATCATGTCCCGATTTTGATTTTTCGTTATTTTGAAATTTTCCGAAAATTATCTCAATTGTTACATTTTCTGAATTTGATTGTTTATTATATAAAAAAATCTTTGTGATTCAAATTCGTATCACGCTTCATGTTAAACCTTTTTCCCTAGCAATTATGTGCTTATATCTTCATCTTCTCTAAATTTCAAGTTCAAATTTTTTCTATCAAAACATCTATTTATATCTTTTTTTAAGTATCATTTTTTTGCTTATATATATAATTAATGAAGAAACTAGGTAAATTCTTAAAATAATCTATATAATCTATTCTTTTTTTGAGTTGCTCATATTTTGGCACATTACTTGCAAGTTAATATTGTTGTAATTATATAAAAAAACTAAACTTAACTTCAGCAGATTACATGATTTGTTTCTATTTGTAAATTATTAGATTTCTTCTAAGACCTATTCTACAAGATGGTATTTCCTAAATATATAATCTTTATCATCTTAAGCATTAATTACAAAATGATACACTATGTAATTTGCATAGCTCAAAAAGAAAAGAGGAGGAATGAATTTTGGACGATAAAAAAAGATATTTAACTGAAGCAGTTGAACCTTTTACTCCACTGCTAGCTATGGAGGAAGCCGCAAGATGTTTATTGTGCCATGATGCTCCATGTAGCCAAGGATGTCCAGCTGGAACCGACCCCGGAAAATTTATCCGCTCATTACGTTTTAAGAATGTTAAGGGTGCTGTAGAAACAATCAGAGAGGCTAATATTTTGGGTGGAGCTTGTGCAAGAGTATGTCCATACGATAGACTTTGCGAAGAAGCTTGCAGCAGATGTGGAATCGATAAGCCTATTCAAATAGGTAGACTTCAAAGATTCGCAACGGACTTCGAAAAATCTGTTGGCATGAAGGTTTTAGAAGCTCCTGAAGCTACTAAAGAAAAGGTTGCTGTTATAGGTTCAGGTCCTGCTGGATTAGCTACAGCTGCAAAGTTAGCTCTAGAAGGCTATCCTGTAACAATTTTTGAAGAAAAGCCAGCTCCCGGTGGAGTCTTAACTTATGGAATCGTTCCTGCACGTTTACCTCAAGACGTAGTTGATCAAGAAATTCAATACGTTAAAGATCTTGGTGTACAATTTGAGCTTAATTGCAAGATTGGTAAAGATGTTACATTAGATGAATTGAAGTCTAAAGGTTATGCTGCATTCATGTTAGCTATTGGTATGCAAGATTCTAGAGTTCTAGATATCCCTGGCTGTGATTTAAATGGCGTAACTACTGCTGTTGACTACTTAGGTGTAGCAAAACCAACTGAAGGAAATTTAAATGTTGGATGTAACGTTATAGTAATCGGCGGTGGAGACGTTGCAATGGATTGTGCAACTACTGCAAAATCATTAGGAGCTAATAAAGTAACTATTGTATATAGACGTACCTATGAAGAAATGCCTGCAAATAAAGAGGAAGTAAAATATGTTAGCGAACTTGGAGTAAACTTCTTCTATGGATTTAAACCTGAAGAGGTAATTGGAGAAGATGGAAGGGTTTCTAGATTTAAAGCTGTTGGCTTTAAGGATGATTCTATCTTAGAACTAAAAGCTGATAAAGTTGTTTTCGCTATAGGACAAGTAGCTGAAGATCCAAAGCCTATAGCTGATGTTGCAGTTTCTCTCGATGGTAAAAATCTTGTATTAGCTAATGAAGAAACATGTGAAACTAATGCCAAAGGTGTTTTCTCAGCTGGCGATGTCGTAAACGGTGGAAAGACTGTTGTAGAAGCTGTCGCTGCAGGTAAGATAGCTGCACAGAGCATCGATAAATATCTCACTTCATTGAGAGAAGCCAATACAGCTGGTACTGAAATAGCTGCTGAGAAGGAAGGGGTGAAGTAATATGGCAAAACATAAAGACTTATCAATAGAGTTTTGTGGTGTTAAATGTGAAAATCCATTCTTCCTATCTTCTTCACCTGTAGGAAGTAATTACGATATGTGTGCTAAAGCATTAGAAGCTGGTTGGGGTGGAATCGTATATAAAACAATTGGTGTATTTATCGCCGATGAATGTTCTCCTAGATTTGACAATACACGTAAAGAAAATACTCCTTTCTTAGGATTTAAGAACATGGAGCAAATTTCTGATAAACCATTAGAAAAGAACCTAGAAATGATGGCTAAGCTAAAGAAAGACTATCCTACTAAGGTTATCATAGCTTCTATCATGGGCGAAAACGAAGAAGAATGGAAAACGCTTTCTAAGCTTGTTACTGAAGCTGGGGCAGATATCATCGAATGTAACTTCTCGTGTCCTCAGATGACTTCTTCTGCTATGGGTTCAGACGTTGGTCAAAATCCTGAACTAGTTAAAAAGTATAGTGAAGCTGTTAGTAGCGTAACTCATCTTCCTGTTATAGCTAAAATGACACCTAACATAGGCAACATGGAGATTCCTGCTATAGCTGCTATCGAAGGTGGAGCTACAAGTATTTCAGCTATAAATACTATTAAAGCTATTACTCAAGTTAACTTTGATCATCTTACAGCAATGCCTGTTGTTAATGGTAAGTCCTCAATATCTGGTTATTCCGGAAAGGCTGTAAAGCCAATTGCGCTACGTTTTATCGCTCAAATGGCTCAACATCCTAAATTAGCCAATGTGCCGCTTAGTGGTATGGGTGGTATCGAAAACTGGGAGGATGCAGCAGAGTTTATAATGCTTGGAGCGAGAAATCTTCAAGTTACTACTTCCATAATGCAATATGGATACAGAATAGTTGAGGACATGATTAGCGGTTTATCACACTTCATGGAAGAAAAAGGATTTGATTCATTAGATGAGATGGTTGGTATTGCACTTGAGAATATCATACCTGCAGAAGAACTAGATCGTGATTTCAAAATAATTCCAAAGATTGATGAAGAAAAGTGTGTTGGCTGTGGAAGATGTTATATCTCCTGTTATGATGGTGCTCATCAAGCAATCGATTGGAATAAGGATGAGCGTCGTCCAGAAATAAATGACAATTGTGTTGGTTGCCACTTATGTATGAACATATGCCCAATTGAAGGATGTATAACTCCTGGTGAAATTCAATTTAAGGAAGGTAGAGAAGTTCACGACGTAATTGTTGGTTAGACATTAAATATACTTTAACAAGTGCACCAAATTATAATACTCTAAATATGGAAAATAAGGAAAATCTATATTGTTTATGATTTTCCTTATTTTTGATTATAAATTTTAATCATGTTTTATGACTGCTTTGTCATTTTCAATGTTTGAAGATACTTTATCTCACTAATCTTCTCTTCTAATAATTTACCTGTATAAAAATATTCTACTACTATCTTCCCCTCATTCCAATGCTGAATATAAATCCCTCTTACATCTCTATGCCCCATCTCAGAGTGATTAAAAGAAAATTTACTCTCTATAATAGATATATTTTCTACAACAATAACCTTTGTTATTTTATTCCTAAAATTAGTAACCTTAGAAAAAAAAATTTTCTGTAGCTCTCTAGCACCCTCCTTTCCTTTTGCAAATATCTTGTCATTGTCATACATAATAACCTCATTTGAGTAATACTTATCAAAGGCTTTTAATACTTCACCTTGTTCTAATAATTTAGTCTGATCTTTTACTAGTGATTTAATCATTAATACTCCTCCACTTTAATATATTTCCTAACTTTAACTAATTAGTACTTCTTGTAGACAGTTCCCTTGACCTTTAATGAAAGAATGTCCACATCACCTGAAACTCTTTATAGTATTTATTTTAATTATATAGAAGTAAATATGACATCTATATGTCGTATTCCAAAAAATGTTTTTCATATTTTTTTAATATTTCCATAATTTTTTCCTCTATAGTATCTTTTATATGGGATGATTAGAACATGATAACTTCACTGATACTACTAGATACTTTGCTTTTCTGTTAAAAAATATGTATAATTATCTCATATTTCACTAAACTTCATAATAACCAACATGGCTATATCTCTTTGTGTTTATATATTGTAGGTTATAGGTTGAAGGTTTTCGAACCATTCTTTAGTTCTGAAAAATGAATTCCCAACTCTACTTCAGTTTGTGAAGAGTTAATATTCAAATACATTAGGAGGAGTTTTTAATCTTGAAAATAGAAAATAATCTACATAGTTTGCTCTTACAGATCGACGGCAAAGGCTATAAAGCCTATAAGGATATAAAGGGAAAGTATGATTTCAAAGACTATACGTTGTCTATTGATTCAGTTCAAGGCGACCCCTTTGCCTCTCCTTCCAAGGCAAGAGTTATAGTATCTCAAGATATTGCCAGATTTCCCACCGATCTATTTAATGAGCCCCATAAAAACATTGCTGTATGCGACTTTCTTACTAGGCTTTTTTCTAAAAACATATTCAAGTTTTATGATAAGGTACAGGGCTCTGGCAAAAGTGGATTATTAACTATTGATCGCCCAGGGCAAGAAGTATTGTTTAGGACTTCTGTAGTAATAAACCAGAAGTGTTTAGAGGCAAGATTCGAAGTAGGACTCCCTGCTTCAGGAAGAAGAATTCTAGGCAAAGAGGCTATAAAAGTATTCTTCAATGCCCTTCCAAAAATTGTTGACAAAGCTCTTTATTATAAGAACATAAATACATATGCTTTAAAGAATTGTATAGACTTAGCTGAGGATCAACATTATTTGAGAAATCAACTAAAAGAAAACGGTTTAGCAGCTTTTATTGCAAACGATGCTGTCCTGCCAAGAGAAAGCGGTATCTCTGATAAACCTTTAAAGAATAATGCTATCCCCTTTAAAAGTCCTAAAATCCTTGAAACTATGTTCGTTTTACCTAACAGGGGTAAGATTAGAGGAATGGGTATACCAGAGGGGATTACTTTAATCGTTGGCGGAGGTTATCATGGTAAGTCCACATTGCTTAGAGCTCTTGAGAGGAGCGTATACAATCATATTGAGGGTGATGGCAGGGAGTTTGTCATAACTAATGATAATGCCGTAAAAATAAGGGCTGAGGATGGTCGCCGAATTGAAAAGGTCAATATATCTCCCTTTATAAATAATCTTCCGAATGGCCAAAATACTAAAAAATTTTCAACTGAAAATGCAAGCGGCAGCACATCTCAAGCAGCAAATATAATTGAGTCTATTGAAATCGGTACTAATCTCCTTTTAATCGACGAAGATACCTGCGCAACAAACTTCATGATCAGAGATAGAAAAATGCAAGAACTCGTTAAAAAGGATAAAGAGCCTATAACACCCTTTATTGATAGAGTAAGATATTTATACGAATTTTTAGGGGTATCAACGATTATGGTGGCCGGTAGTTCCGGTGATTATTTTAGTGTAGCCGATAATGTTATAATGATGGATGAGTATATTCCATATGATGTTACAGATAAGGCAAAAGAAATTGTCAAAGAAGCGAACTCCAATAACAATCATAAATCCTTTGTGGATTTCAGCAATGAAACTCTAAGGATTCTCTTAAAATCTAGCTTTCCTAAGACTAATAAGGGTATTAAAATAAAAGCAAAAGGTATAGATACAATTGTTTACAACAAAACTGGAATTGATTTAAAGTTTTTAGAACAACTAGTAGACAGCAGCCAGACAAATTGCATTGCTGTGATACTAGAATATATAGCTAAAAATTTTGCCAATAGTAATTTAACTACTTACGACATAATCAATCGGGTATATGAAATCATAGAAGCTAAAGGACTAGACACCCTTTCAACATTTTCGGGACATCCAGGTAACTTGGCATTGCCTAGGAAGCATGAAATTATCGCTACTTTAAATAGGTTTAGGTTATTAAAGATAAAATAAAAACAAGAAGATGGGGAAACCCCATCTTCTTGTTTTCATTTTATCTTTCTACATCATAGGACCATTTATATTATAATAGGATATCCAGTTATTTCTCTTTTCTAAGGCTTCATTTATTCTTTGATCATGTTCAATTCTTTTTCTAATCTTATCGTTCTTCAATTCTTCATCCTTATTGATAGATATCTTGATCTTGAAATATCCTATGTTCATAGCCATATTTATCAACGACATTTTTATCTCCTCCTTAAAATCTAAATCATTTTTTAAAATTCCTTCTCTATTTCCTTTATCTATAGTTATATACTGACTCATATTCTCATCTCCTTATCAAAGTCTAAATCTCTACCCCCACTATTAGAATATATTAAGTTTATGGAAGTTTTGTGCCATTGCTTTTGTTTCTTCTATTGTTTCTTTCATTTTTTTATCGTGCTTAATTCTCTCTAAACTTATTTCCTCTTGTTCCTTTATATTTTTACCAATGTTAATATTAATATTGAAATATCCCATATTCAACCTCATATTTAATACAGTCATACCAATTCCCTCCCTGATTTTTGCCTTATCACTCATTGCAAAGTCGTTATACATATTTACTGCAGTTCTATCTATCACTACGACCACCTCCGCTTTTTATCTACTCCCAATTCTTCTCCTAGACTAATTTTTAATCACCTTTGTCATCATTATCATCATTCTAACCTCCTTATGCAAAGATATCTATGTAATCCATTTAAGGTTTATAGCAACTAAAAACTTAGAGTCATCAGACCTCTTCGTTCTAGTCAAATTTTTCTTCGAGAAATGAACACACTAAAAAAAGCCATAGGTTTTATACCTATGGCTTAATGAACACTCTTCTATTCATAATAGGGCGTTGTCTAATATCAGTTATATTGCAGCTTATGAAACAAGCCACAATTATATTCTAGATAAAATACAAAGGCCATAGGCATGATATACACAACCTATGGCTCCACCGATTTTTATTGTCTAATTAGCAATACGAAAGTATCAACAATTATGGTTTCACGCTATTATAAGTCGTGCATATTAAATATTTAATTTTATTGTTTCTAGATGATGTATTACAATTTGAACTGCCACATTGAGTTAATAAACAATTTTTATTAGTCATCATTTTTGCACGACCTCCTTTTCATATATTTAAATAGTTTATTATTCTTTAATTTTTTAACACTATTCTAACTCAAATTTATTATATGTTATATTGGTAAAAATTACAATAGCTTTTTAATTTTGTAACATAACTGTAACATTTAGACAGAAAACCAAAATATCTTTCTATTCGGTATCCCTCACCAATTATTTATAGAAAATACAAAACTCTGCTGCATCCTTTCAATCTTTATGTGAATAATCCGGGGTATAAATTTATCCAACCAATAATATATTTCTTATAGAGATTCAAGGAAAACTATTAATTTATACACATCTAAAACTCTCAAAGACATCAAGTCTTTGGATATGTATAAATTAAGCTTTGCTGTATAAACTCTATATATTCTATTCAAACTGGGGGGACTTATGAAACTTTATTTATTAATTCTTATAACTTTTTTCAATTCCATAATTACCCTATTCTACTATCCCAACCCCTACGATATTCCTGAAGATAATGATATCCAAATTGTTTCAAGCCCTATTACTATGCATTCTACAGGAAAAAATAATAACGTCCAAAATGATAAACAGCATCTATTATTAAGAAATACTTTACAAGAGTTAGAGGACCAAAAGAAATATATTAAAGAAAGAGAACGACAGAGAAAAAGAGATATAACTATTTCCTTTGCAGGGGATTGTACTATTGGCTATGATGAAAATTCTTCATATACAAATTCCTTCCCCTCCGTACTAGAAAAACAAATGAACAATTATGGGTACTTTTTCAGTAAGGTAAAACCAATCTTTGAAAATGATGATTTAACATTAGTAAATCTCGAAACTACTTTCACTACTAAGGTTAAAAAGGCTAATAAAAAGTTTAGATTTAAAGGGCATCCCTCATATGTAAATATTCTAAAAGAGGGAAGTATTGAAATGGTGAATATCTCTAATAATCACATATATGACTATCTACATGAAGGTTTTTTAGAGACAATAAATACCTTGAAGAAGGCAAATATATTATATTCTGGAGAGGGCTACATTGAATATTGCACTGTTAATGACATAACCATTGCAAGTATAGGTTATCGCGGCTGGTCTACCAGTATCAAACCACATCTTTCTAAGGATATTAAAGATGCCAAAGAAAAGGCTGATATTATTATAGTCTCTTTTCATTGGGGCAACGAACATACATATTATCCTAATCAGACTCAGATTTCATTAGGTCGATTCGCTGTAGATGAGGGAGCCGATGTTGTTGTTGGTCATCACCCCCATGTTGTACAGGGAATAGAAAAGTATAAGGAAAAATACATAGTATATAGCCTAGGCAATTTTTCCTTTGGAGGCAACAAGAATCCTACTGATAAGGATACCTTTATATTTCAGAATCAATTTACTCTTATAGATAAAAAAATAGTAAAGAGCAAGAGAAATATTATTCCCTGCTCCTTATCATCAGTCAAACATATAAACAACTATCAACCGAACATTTTAAATGATAATGAAAAAGAAAGAGTTCTAAAAAGAATTTACAAGTATAGCCATAGTCTAAAATATGGAATAAGGGATGCCTCAGAATAACTAATTTCTGTATTAATTGAAATTTCATTCACTCTGAAACATCCCGGGATCTGAGAGCTCTAGAGATGTCTTTGTGAGGCACGCCCCTATTTTATTTTTCTTAAACTCTCAAGGTTGAGTTGACTATGCTCATTTTCGGTATATTTTATCTCAACCTCGTCACCTTGTTCAATCCCTTTTAATAATTTATCCATCTCGTAGTTTATAAATACCTTAGAGGTATCATCTATTTGAATTTCGATTGAGAAATTATCTAGTTGTCCAATATATATTCCTGTATTCGTCTTTGTAACTTCCTCATCTGAATTTTTTTTTATTATACTAACCAAGATATATTGCTTATTTTCATTTTTATAATAAACAAAATCAATCTTATCATTTTCATTAACTTCTTCAATAGACTTCCGTGTTTCATCGGTCAACATTAAGGCCATAGCCCCACTACCCGCCTTGATCTCAATAAAATTGCTATCCACTTGACCGACATAGGTACCCGTCTGAGAAATTCTCTTATTTATGATATTATTATTTTCAGCACTCTCTACTTGGTTTTCATTTTTTAACTTTTTTTCATTCTCATCTTCAAACCCATTTTTATTGTTTAAGCAACCTGATACGAGAGATACAATCATTAGCAAAATAATAACTAATACTAGTATTCTCTTCATATTCTATTCCCCTTCCCTTATTTGTTCAAGTTTACTCTCTTATTTAGCTGTCTATAAATGCTATATAGAGAATTCACCTCTCCACCCATAATCAAAATAACTCCACTTAAGTATAACCATATCATCAATACTATTATTGCTGCTAAACTTCCATAAACCAATGTATAATTTCTAAAATTATTTACGAAGTACGAAAAACCTAGAGAGATAGATATCCACCCAAAGATTGCAAAAAAGGTACCAGGTATTATTTCAGAAAATCTATTTTTTTTGTTAGGTGCTACTAAGTATAGTGACCCTAACACTAAAAATAATATACAAATAATTATTAGCCACCTCGAATAGTACCATGCCTTAATTACAGCATTTGATAGTGCTACGTATTTAGACACCAATAATAAGAAATCCATTCCCATGGTAGGTATGGTTAGGGCCAAAACAATGGCAAATGCTACTAGAATCGTAAAGAAAATCGCAAGTATTCTTTTTCTGATAAATCCCCTAGTTTCTTGAACTTCATAAGCATTATTTAGGGCATTTATCAAAGCATTAACAGCTCTTGATGCTGACCAGATCGTTGCTAAAAAAGATACTGACAATACATTTATACTTCTAGATGGTAATAAAGTCCTTATATAATCATTAATTATTATAATAGCCTCTTTAGGCGCTACCTTTGCTAACGTATCAAGGGCTCCATCTAAAGAAATTGAAAAAATACTTAGAATAGCAATAAGAGAAATTAGAAAAGGAAAAAGTGATAATAAAAAAAAGTAAGCTAGTTGTGCTCCATAGGCAGAAATATTGTGGTATTTAAACCTAGTCTTTATTTCTTCAATCATAAATAGAATAATGTTTTTCTTTACTATATCCATAGTTATCTCCCCCAAAGTCATCTAGACCCTTATTATGGGATTAGATTTCTCCAATTAAAATATCCTGCAATAATATCATTTACCTTATATTATATCTAATTATTTCCCATTTATTAAACAAAATGAATAATCTAGATTAATCTATATCTTCCTTATTAAAATATACTATGCACAGTGTTAAGGAAACGATAAAGGTCAATATTATTGAAATGATTGGGTAGGATACAGGATAATAAAGATCTCCTTTATATGCAGCAAGAAGATAGGGTAATGACCATGGAAATAATTCTCCATATTTGGTATTAGTAATAACCAAGCTTGTTATAGTAACAAAAATGCTAAATCCGATTGAATATATGTAGCTTTTAAGTACCAAGGTTATTAATATTATTACTGGCATCAGAGCAAAATGAAGTATTCCAGTTAGCAAGTAAATCTTAAAATATTTTATTAAAATTGCAGAATCTAATTCAATAAATACTCCCATATAATTTAACAATATGGTTAGACCAAAGGTAAATAGCACTAGAAAGATGATCCACCCTAGCAAGATTATCATCTTAGTTATGATTACTGCTACCCTTCCAATGGGAATAGTCAACATATTTTCCAGGGTTTTTTCTTGATATTCTCTATCAAAAATATATGTACCTATAAGTGCAAAAATCATAGTAGCAATTAATGCCGTCAAAAAAATATATCCTTGTTCAAAATACCTTTCTACGCTCATTGCAGAGGGAAGATTACTTTTTAAGCTTAAGAATATTAGGTAGTTTAAAAAAGGTGCTATAGCTACACCTAGCATACTTACTAATAGCATTGTAGAGCGCTTTAACTTAATTACCTCTATATACAATGATCTAAGCAATGCTGTCACCCCCAGTAAGCTTAATAAAGTAATCTTCAAGATTATCTTCACTCAATCCTAGCTTAGTCACATTTATATCCTTTATAATAAACATTTTATTAATTTCGCTAATCATATCGTAGTGAGAATATATTCTTATAGTATTATCCTCGTGAACTTCATAATCGTAAATTTTCAATTCTCGTTCTAGTAACATAGATGCTTTTCCATCATTCGATACCTGTATCTCAATATATTTTCTATTTTTCTTTCTTAAGTCATCAAAGGATATTTCCTCAACAAGCCTGCCATTATGAATTACTCCTATGGTATTAGCAAGCTGCTGAACTTCACTTAAGATATGGCTTGACATAAAAATAGTAATATTTCTTTTCTCGGCTAAGGATTTTATTAACCTACGTACTTCCTTAATACCTATTGGATCTAAGGCGTTTGTGGGTTCGTCAAATATAAGCAACTCTGGATTATGTAGAATAGCTCTTGCTATGCCTAGACGCTGCTTCATTCCCATAGAATACTTTTTTATAAGTTTATTTCTTTCCTCCCATATGCCTACTATATTTAAGGCTTCTTCAATTGCATCTTTCTTTTGAATACCTAAAAGTTTTAAATTAATTTCTAAATTTTCGGCTCCCGTAAGATTAGGATAGAAACCAGAAAACTCTGCAGCATATCCAGTCCTTTCTAAAATGTCTCTCTTGGATTTTTCCAAATTCTCACCAAAAATTTCTATTTCACCTCTAGCGGGCTTTATAAGCCCCAAAAGCATTCTTATAGTGGTTGTTTTTCCTGCACCATTTCTACCTAAAAAACCATATATTTCGCCTTTTCTTACTTTTAAACTTACGTTATCTACGGCCTTTACATCACCAAAATACTTTGTTAAGTTCTTGGTCTTTATAATACTAGGCACCTATACTTTCCCCCCTACCCGTTGTCTACTTATTATAATAGTTCATATATTTTACATAGCAATTAATAAATCCTTACAAAACTCTTAATCAGTATGAAAAAAAGGGGCTATCTCTTAAGAGGATTTCTCAAGTTCAGCCCCGCGGGAGTTTGATAATGAATGAAGTTCAAGGTTTTCAAATTCAGGCGGTTTGGCTAATACTAACGTATGTGCCAAGTCGACTGAATTTAAAATAACGCAGAAATTCGTCATTCTGGGACCCCCCATTCTATTGGATATATTTCATATTAATAAATAGATTATGATAGGTTGCCCTTACTTTATGATCTACACCATAATCTCTATCATAGGTTTTCATAACCCTTTCAATAAAATCCGGAGACATTCTTCTTCTATTACTTTGACTGTTATTAGCACCAATCTTTTTAACAGAAAATAGAAAATCCTTACAGCTATCAAAATACTCGTATTCATATGTCTGAGAAGAGTATGTTTCAATATTCTCCAAACCACTTTTTTCAGCAATATCACTGCAGATCCTCTGCAGTTCTTTCAATGAAAAGAAGGACTGGCCTGGAGAAACATCCTCCTCAATTTCTAATGACTCTCTAACTTTCTTAAAGGACTCGTGAAGCTCGGTGAAAGTACTTTCCCCAAAGGTTGAAAAACTTAAAACTCCATTTTGATTAAGCAGTTTAAGTAGTTTATCAAGGGTTTTATTAAAATCATTAAACCATTGGAATGTTGCGTTGGATATAATCAAATCATATTTTTCATCTAAAATCATATCTTCTATATCGCCACAAACAAGTTTAACATTATCACTCTCAATTGTGGAGTTTACATATTCAATCATACCCGGTGCTATATCCACAGCAGTAATTTTAGACCTTGGAAAATAATCCATCATGGCTCTTGTTACATATCCTGTACCGCAACCAATTTCTAATATATTGATTGGTTCGATTCGGTCATTTTTAATCTTTTCTATAAGACTATCTCCCATTACTTTTTGTACTCTGGCATATTTGTCATATTGCTTTGCATTTCTGCTAAATCGTCTCTTTAGTTTATCCTTATCGATCATTCTATCGTCCCTCTTTGTCATTAATGTAATCTATTATAATGTCATAACACTTATTTGGTTTTGTATAAAAAGGTACATGTCCAGTTTCTTTCAACACTACTAATTTAGATTCCTTTACATTTCTATATAAATACTTTCCCGACTGTACAGGGCAAATCGTATCGTTATCACCATGTACAATTAATACTGATGTATCTATCTTTCCTAAGTCATATCTAAAATCCTTATTAATCAGATATTGTAGTCCTAAGGCCAGTGATTCTACAGAGTAATCCTTGCTCAATTTCTTTACTTCTTTTATATAATTGTCATGACACTTACTTTTCAATTCTAATTCAGTAAATAATTGCTTATAAAAGTTATTCAAAGTTTCCTCTGAATAGCTCTCTAACATGCAAATCATTCTTTTTACGATTTTTTTATGCCACCCTATATTATAATCGTTTTCCTCATCTCTTACAAATTTGCAAGTTGGTCCAAAAAGAATAAGCTGTTCTATTTTTACTGAACCCCTTATTGCTAAATCAATGGCTACTAGAGAACCTAAAGACCAAGCCATTAGTGTTAATCTGTCAATTCCTTTTTCACCTAAAAAATCTATTACTTTCTGCTTAAATCCATCTAATGATAGTACGTCATCCCAGTCAATAAAAAATACTTCAAAATTTCTCTCAAGTAAATCTATAATTGGTTTCCATACAAATTTATCTACTGCCCATCCTGATAGTATCACCAAGTTTTTCTTCATAAAATAATTCCTAGTCTCTTTCCATATCTTTCAATTACATCAAGTACATACTTTAAATCCTCGTGATCATGAGTTGCCATAAGTGAAATTCTTAGGCGACTCGTACCTCTTTGTACTGTTGGTGGCCTTATGGCTGGCACGTAAATTCCTTCTTCTAATAAACTTTCGCTAAATTTTACAGTTCTTTCAGCATCACCAATTATAACTGGTATTATAGGTGTGATTGTATTGGTAACTCTAAATCTTAACTGGATTAATTCATTTTTAAACCACTCAAACAAATCTGTTAGTTTTTCTCTTCTTTCATTGTCGTCTTGAATTATCTCAATCGCCCTTAGAGAAGCCACAATAGCTGACGGTGGCAATGCTGTAGAGAATATAAAGCTTCTAGAGGTATTTTTGATATACTCTATCATATCTTTTTTCCCGGCTACATATCCACCAACGGAAGCCACCGCTTTACTAAGTGTTCCCATTTGTATATCTATTTCTTCATTCAAATTAAAATGGGATACGGTTCCCGAACCGTTTTCTCCTAGAACTCCTACTCCGTGAGCATCATCAACCATAGTAATTATATCATGTTTTTTAGCTAATCTCACAATATCCTTTAGTGGTGCAGCATTTCCATCCATGCTGAAAATCCCATCGGTTACGATCAAATTATTGCTCCCTTTATACATATCAATTTTTCTTTCTAAATCCTCCATGTCACAATGCTTATATCTAACAAGCTTTGCTCCACTTAATAAGCATCCATCTATTATACTTGCATGGTTATATTTATCACAAAAAATAACCCATTTTCTATCACATAGAGCAGATATAATTCCTATGTTGGCCATATACCCACTATTAAAAACCACGGCTGCTTCAGTTCCCTTAAAACTCGCAATTTTTTCTTCCAGATCCCTATGCAAATCATAGGAACCAGTTGTCAATCTCGAACCGCCAGAGCCAACGCCATATTTGTCAATTGCCTTTTTAGCCGCCTCTTTAATACGTATATCACCACAAAGCCCAAGGTAATCATTTGAACCTAACAATATTATTTCTTTTCCCTCGATGTTTACCTTAGGGGCTTGCCCAGAACTTAAATACCTGCACTCACGATATAGACCTTCCCTTTTTATTGAAGATAGTATTTTAGAAATATTCTCCATCATTGTTTCTCCCCTATCTTATAGAGTTCACATAGCGTTTATAATTGCCTATATGTTATAAAAATATATCAACCCATCTCGATTGTCAACCTTTCTAAAGAATTAGGTTTACATTGTAAATAAATAATATATAATATAAGAATATAGAGATTCCAGTGCAACTATTAATTTATACTAGGAACTCTCTATAACAATCAATAATCTTGAAAATTATATATTAACCCAGATTATTCATAGAGAGTTTGGGTTTAACGGAGGTTATGTAAATGATATTTGAAAAAACAAAGGATGCAATTATGGATATAATGGGTATTCCAGAGAATGAGATTCTTTTAGAGAGCCATCTGTATGATGAACTAGATGCTGATTCATTAGATATTTCTCAAATTATTATAGCCTTAGAGAATGCCTATAAAATTGATATAGATAATGATGAAATAGCAAATTTTCAAACCGTTGAAGACATTGTAAAGCATGTTGAAGGCAAAATTAGCTATAGATAAACAACACTGAAACTCAAAATAAATTTCAGATAAAATAATGAACGGTTCTACATTTTTTCTTTGGAATTTATTAAACATTAAAGTTGATTGTCTTGGTAAATCGGAGGTACTATGAAAAAAAGAGTAGTAGTTACTGGACTTGGTGCTGTTACACCAATAGGAAATACAGTAGATGACTTTTGGAATAATGCTAAAGAAGGACTATCTGGTATTGATCATATAAAATCCTTCGATGTTGAAAACTCCAAGGTAAAAGTTGCAGCTGAGCTTAAGGATTTTGATGCCAGAGATCATTTTGATAGAAAACAGTTCAAGAGACTCGATCGTTTCTCCCATTTAGGAATTGTGGCGGCAAGAGATGCTTACAATGATGCAGGATTAGATAATGCAGATATCGATAGAAATAGACTAGGTGTAATCATCGGTAATGGAGTTGGTGGAATAATTACCATAGTTGAAGAGACCACAAAACTTCTAGAGGGCGGAATGAACATGGTTTCTCCTCTCTTAATGCCAAAGTCCATACCTAATATAGTAACCGGAAACATTGCAATAGATTTAAAGGCTAAGGGTAAAGCCAATACTGTTATAACCGCATGTGCCGCAGGTACAAATGCCATCGGCGAAGCCTTTAGGACTATACAATATGGTGACGCTGACATAATTATCTCCGGTGGTAGTGAGGCCTGTATAACGCCATTAGTTTTAGCAGGGTTCACTAATCTTAATGCCTTATCTCTAAAAGATAATCCTTTAAGAGCTTCGACTCCCTTTGATAAGGAAAGAGACGGTTTTGTAATGGGAGAAGGGGCTGGAATCATAATACTAGAAGAACTTGAGCATGCGTTAAAAAGAAGTGCAAAAATTTATGGTGAAGTAGTTGGCTATGGATCGACCTGCGACGCCCATCACTTAACCTCTCCAGCGCCAATGGGAGAAGGTGGATCTAGATCAATGATACTGGCACTTGAAAATGCGTCAATATCTCCTGAAGATATATCATATATAAATGCCCATGGAACATCAACCCCATATAATGATAAAGCTGAAACAGAAGCAATTAAAACTGTCTTTAAGGAACATTCCTATAATATTCCCATCAGTTCAACAAAATCCATGATTGGTCATCTGCTAGGAGCTGCTGGGGCAGTTGAAGCCATAGCTTCAATAAAGGCTTTAGAAGAGAATTATATCCATGGTACTATTGGATATAATGTCAAGGATGAGGATTGTGACCTTGATTATGTTGTAAATGAAGGACGCAAGGTAGATCTTGACTATGTACTAACTAATTCCTTTGGATTTGGTGGTCATAATGCTTCCCTTGTATTTAAGAAATGGTAACTCTCTCAATGACAGGTTTATAATTATTGTAACAAAAAAGGAATTAGATAAGCATATTTCTTACCTAATTCCTTTTTTGTATATCTATATTAATGTAGGGGAGAAAACGCTAAATATTTGTAAAAAATCTATACTTGGTATAAGCTTCATATTTTTCTCCTGGATTATATATTTTAGTTGGAAAACTTTCTTGATTTATTGAATCGGGATAATTCTGGGTTTCAAGGCATAAAGCCAAATGTTTTTTGCCTTTTTTATTTCCACTTAGAATCAAATCTTTTCCAAGTCCATTCCCCGAATAAAAGACCACTGCTGGCTGGTCTGTTGTTATTTCTAATACCCTTCCACTTTTTTCATCTTCGAGCTTTGCAGCAAGATTCCCATCTTCATTTAATATAAATGGATGATCATACCCGCCACAATATAGAAGCTGCTCTGCATCTTGATTAATGTTTTGCCCTACTTTCTTAGGCTTTGTAAAGTCAAATGCTGTACTATCCACATCTACAATCTCACCGTTAGGCACCACTTCATTATTTACATAACCTATACGATCTGCATTTATTGTTAGCTTATGATCTAATACATCTTCCTTTAAATCACCAGACAGGTTGAAATATGAGTGATTGGTGAGGTTTATAATTGTCTTTTTATCGGAAATTGCATTATATTTTACTTCAAATTCATTATTGTTATTTAAAAGATACTCCATTTTCACATCTACATTTCCCGGGAAACCTTCCTCGCCATCGGGACTAAAATACCTTAATTCAAGTCCAGCATAATCATCTCTAATCATTTCCTTTATTTCCCACACAACCTTATCGAAGCCTTTCTCTCCTCCATGAAGGTTATTTCTTCCGTTATTCTTAACTAAATTATATTCTTCTCCATCTATGTTAAAGGATGCACCGGATATTCTACCTGCAATTCTTCCAACTACAGAACCAAAATAGGGCGATTTTTCTTCATAGTCCCTAATATTATCGAATCCCAATACAACATTTTCAAAGTTCCCAGTTTTATCTGGAGCTAGTATTTCTGTTATTATTCCACCATAGTTTAATACATTTACTTCAAACCCCTTATCATTCTTTATACGGTATTTAGTAACTTCCTCACCGCTTTTCAACGTACCAAATCCCTCTTTAACAATCTTCATGAGTTTCAACTCCATTCCCATTTAAGATTAAATTCCTAAATCACTATTCATTTGTACTTTCTAAGAACTTAATGAATGCGCGCTTTCCTTCTTCATCTCTTTTATATACACCAGCATACTCTAAGGCAGCCATAAATTTCTTTCCTACTTCGTTTCTTATAATTTCATTGACGTTATATTCATTAATATCTGAGTAGTTTTCCTTTATCACCTCAAACCAACCAATATGCTTTTCTAGGGATTCCTCCTTCCCAATATCCAGTTTTGGATTTATAAGATACTGTACTAGGCTTTCTAGTTCTTCCCTTAATCTTGCTGGAAGTACTGCTAGACCCATAACCTCTATTAGGCCTATGTTTTCTTTCTTTATATGATGTACTTCACTGTGGGGATGAAAAATTCCTAATGGATATATCCCGTTGATTCTGTTATTTCTAAGAACTATATCTATTTCAAATAACACTCCTGATCTTCTTGCAATTGGTGTAACTGTATTATGGAGTATATCTCCAGTACGGGATATTATCTCTACATCATCATCACTATAATTTTTCCATTTTTCAAGTATAATTTCTGCAAGCTCGGAAACCCTTAATCTGTCTCTTCCTCTTAATCTAACCACTGACATAGGCCATTTCACAATACCTGCTTCAATATCGGTATATCCATCAAACTCAAAATTAGTTTCTATAGGAGCTTTAGTCATGGCAAACTCGTAGTTTCCACCTTGAAAATGATCATGGGAAAGAATTGATCCCCCAACAATTGGCAAATCTGCATTAGAACCAATAAAATAATGGGGAAACTTTTCTACAAACTCTAATACTCTATCAAAGGTTTCCTTTGATATTCTCATCGGTTCATGTTTTCCTTTAAAGATTATGCTGTGTTCATTGTAGTACACATATGGTGAGTATTGCAAAAACCATTCTTCATTTCTTAATTCTAATGGTATTATTCTATGGTTTTGCCTAGCAGGATGGTTAACCCTTCCACTGTATCCTTCATTTTCTCTACATAGTAGACATTTGGGATATGAAGTTGATCTAATATTCTTAGCTGCTGCTATAGCCTCAGGGTCCTTCTCTGGCTTTGAAAGATTAATTGTTATGTCAAGTTCACCATACTCTGTCTCTACTTTCCAAACCATATTCTTTGATATTCTGTCGGTTCTAATATAATTTGAAGATCTGCTTAAATCATAATAATACTTTGTTGCGTCTATAGGACTCTCATCATATTTTTCATAAAAGTTTCTTATTACTTCCGATGGTCTAGGCATAAGACAATTCATTATTCTTGTATCTAAAAGATCTCTATATACAGGAGAATTGTGTTCTAGTACACTGTTTTCATATGCCCAGTTCAAAATATTATTTAGAATCCCAATAGGTTCTTCTAAGCTTTCTTCTACTGCTTCTACTATCTGAAAGTCCTTGAGACCTAAAACCTCTAGAACTTGATTTCTAGAATATACTTTATCTTCTTCATAAATCAGACCTCTATCCAGGGCATACTTCACTAGTCTTTCGATCTCCAAACAAATATTAGTTGTCATATGTTCCTCCCTTTAATCTTCAAATCCATTTGGTTTATTCTCATGCCAAATCCATGCACTCCTAATAATATCCTCTACACTCACAAATCTTGGTTTCCACTCAAGCTCTTTCATAGCTCTTTGGGATGATGCTACAAGCTTAGCAGGATCCCCAGCACGTCTCTTATCCAACTTTATGGGTATTGGATGACCCGTAACGCTTCTAGCCGTCTCAATCATTTCTTTAACGGAAAATCCTTTACCATTACCTAAATTATAAATAGCGCTTTTACCTACCCTGTGCAACTTCTCTAAAGCCAGTATATGGGCATCAGCTAAGTCCGTTACATGGATATAATCCCTTATACATGTACCATCATGGGTATCATAATCGTCTCCAAATATTGAAATATATTCTCTTTTTCCAAGAGGTACTTGTAAAATTAGCGGGATTAAATGGGTTTCTGGATTATGGTCTTCACCTATTGTACTGCTCTCATGGGCACCAGCTACATTAAAATATCTTAAGGATATATATTTTACTCCATACGCATCATCTGCCCATTTAAACATTTTTTCCATTGCAAGCTTCGTTTCACCATATGGATTTGTAGGAGTTGTTCTGTCTGATTCTAATATTGGCATATTTTCAGGCTCCCCATAGACAGCGGCTGTCGATGAGAACACTATCTTTTTCACATCGTGATTTGTCATTGCCTCAAGCAATACCTTTGTACCATAAACATTATTATCATAGTATTTTAAAGGATTCGTCATACTCTCCCCAACTAAGGAATTAGCCGCAAAGTGTATTACTGCCTCAATATCATTTTTACTAAATACCTTTTCCATGAATATTTTATCCCTTATATCTCCTTCATATAGTTTTGCCTTTGGATGCAATGCTCCTTTATGACCAGTCTGAAAATTATCTACAATAACAACATCTTCGCCTCTATCAACAAGTTCAAATACCGTATGACTCCCTATATAACCAGCTCCGCCACATACTAAAATCATAATTCCACCTCACTTATTATTGTAATTCCCTTGCTCCATCGCCAATGGCAGCTATATAAAAATCAGCTTTATAGCCGATTTTTTCTTCATAAGCAGCACCTACATTTGAAATAAACTCCTCTACCATTTCATTTTTTACTATACTCACTGTACAACCACCAAAACCTGCGCCTGTCATTCTAGATCCAATTGTGCCTTCTTGGTTCCAGGATAACTCCACCAAGGTATCTAATTCTCTACCAGTCACTTCATAATCATCTCTTAGAGATATATGTGAAGCATTCATGAATTTGCCAAAGTCCTCTAAATTACCTTCCGCTAGTATCTTAGCAGCCTTTATTGCTCTTTGATTCTCATAGACAGCATGCTTAGCTCTTTTTCTATCGACTTCCCCTTCTATCAAATGTTGGTTATCCTCAAATTCTTCTTCTGTTAATTCCCCTAAGGATTCTATATCTAATTTGTTTTGGAGCTGAGATAGTGCCCTTTCACATTCATTTCTTCGTTCATTATATTTTGAATCAACTAATTCTCTTTTTTTATTTGAGTTAGCTATAACAATGGATGAATCCTTTAAATCTAATCTTGAATATTTGAACTCTAAAGTATTACAATCTAATAAAATTGCACTCCCCTTTTTACCCATACCTATAGCAAATTGATCCATAATCCCACAGCTTACGCCCATAAACTCATTTTCAGCTTTTTGACTCATCTTTACCATTGATAGCATATCTACTTCTAATTCAAACAATCCTTTCAGCATTACAGAAGTAGCCAATTCAATTGAAGCAGAAGATGATAATCCTGCACCTGGTATATTACCATAGAGTAGTATCTCAAAACCTCCACTAATATCATATCCATTGTCTTTAAATATTTTTACTACGCCCTTGGGATAATTTGCCCAACCATGATCATCTTCATATTTTAGATTATCTAATGTAAACTCGACTATTCCCATGTCCTCAAATTTCTTTGAATAAAACCTTATTTTATTGTCCATTCTCTTCCTTGCTACAGCATAAGTGCCAAAACCCAGTGCACATGGAAATACATATCCGCCATTGTAGTCAGTATGCTCTCCTATTAAATTTACACGTCCAGGTGCAAAAAATATTCTTACTTCTTCTCCCAAACCAAATACACCTATGAAATCTTCTTTCAAACCTTCAATTAAACTCACGATTAGTCCCCCTTAACAAGTATATTTAACCGCATTGGCTTTCTTTGTTTAGTTAATAAATAAAGTCTGCAAATTAGTGCATGTTAAACACTAAAAATATCTCTTATAATTAATGTCGCAGCCCCTACTATACCTGCATCATCTTTTAAATCTGTTTCTCCTATATATAAAAATTTCAAATTATTATTTATGCTTTTCTTTGAAACTGTCCTTTGAATTCCTTCAAAAATGAATTTTCCCGCCTTCGATACTCCACCTGCAATCAATATCATCTCTGGATTTAATACATTTATAAGCATGGAAATTCCAGTGCCAATATATTTTCCGGTCTCCTTTAATATTTGGATCGAAAGCTTATCACCCTTCAATGCTTCTTTGTAGATTTCTTCTGAAGTAATATGCCAAGTATCCATCCTATTTAAAATGCTAGATGTTCTTCCCTGGCTTAATTTTTCTATAAATCTTGTTACTATACCTGTTCCTGATGCAATAGCCTCAAAGCAACCAAATTCTCCACATTTGCATTTTATTTTTTTATCAGAAATACTTACATGACCTATTTCCCCAGCCCCAAAATTATTCCCTCTATACAAATTGCCATTTAAATAGATTCCTGCTCCTATACCTGTTCCTATGTTCAAAAGCACAAAGTTTTCAGAATCCTTAGCCTTTCCAAACCATTTTTCACCAAGGGCCATAACCCGTACATCATTATCAATGATTACAGGTGTATTGAACTGACTTTTGAAGATCGATACTATGTCTATATCATGCCAATCAAAGGCCGGTGCATAGGAGGATACTCCTTTTTCTGTATCGACAATACCATGGATACCCATCCCAATTCCAATTATTTTATTAAAGTCATCATCTTTTTCCTTTACAACTTCATAAATAGAATCTTTTATTGTTTCCAGCACATTTTCCTGCTTGGTTTCCTTAGGATATTGTAAAGTCACTTTTCGAATAATATTCCCATCAATATCAATGAGTCCAGCAGAAACCTTTTTTATTCCCATATCCACACCAATAACATATATTTCACTGCTGTTAAGCTCCAAAAGAATAGGCTTTCTTCCTCCACTGGATTCTCCACTTCCCACCTCTTTAATTAACTTCCTTTTTAAGAGGTCAGAAACATTACTAGAGACGGTAGCGGGATTCAATCCTATCATTTTCGAGATATCGGCTCTTGATATAGGCCCCTTTTCCCTTATTATTTTCAATATCGAAATTGTGTTTATCTTTTTAATAAGTTTTTTATCAGCTCTATTATAATGCATAATCAAATCACGACTTTCTTTAGTTAGTAAATAAAGTTTGATTTTAATATATCATATTCAGAAATATATGTCAAAACAAAAGAATAAAAGCTTAGAGGCATCGAACCCCTTCGTTTTGGTCAGATTTCTTTTCGAGAAATAACCTCAATAAAAAAAGAGTTTTAGATATTTTCTAAAACTCTTCTGGGTTAATATAGTAATTTATATTGTTTCTCCTAACTAGCTGGTGCTTCGCCAAATTCAGTATTTGTGTATTCTTCTAATTCCTTTAATTGCACACTTAATTCAACAAAGTCCTTTGCACTATCATCTAAAGGCATATAATAAAACACTACATCGTTATCATTAAAGTATATACGTATCCCCTCTGCTTCAAGCCCTTCCTTTAAACCTATTTCCTTAGCCTTTTCATCTAATATTTTCTTTACTTTATTTGTAGATTCTTCATCGTTCTTTATAAAATTACTATAGGTTATCTCATTGCTTGAAGATGCCATATCTAAGTTTACACTATTTTTAATTTTTATTTCACCAAAATCTACAACATTAGCTGTACCTTCAAATAATACACTTAAGACATTCTCATCCATTTTTGTGATCTTATAATCTATCTCAACATCAGTATATCGATCTTCATTTCCATAGATTTCAACGGCTTTTATAAGACTCTGGTTCATATAATCCATCAAAAGTTCGCCAGGATAGTTTTTTACTTGTGGATAGAATATTTTTGTCTTCTTGTCCTTTACCTCTAAAACTTCTTTAGCTATTTCATAGGTTAAATCTGAAGACTCTTCCTTCTTTTCATCCTTCGCAGTTTCCTGTGAATTGTCAATTGATTCTTCATTCTTAACACCATCAGTCTTATTGACTGGTTCTTCCTTTGATACGCATCCTACAAATGCAATACTTGAAATTAGTAGTACAGATACAACTATTTTTTTAAGTTTCATATCGTGTAACCTCCCCATAAGTTCTATTCTCATTAGCTATTATAATCGAA
>JMSU01000152.1_pt1 | contig 29816 bp, 27 predicted proteins | sample 179011 | NCBI WGS metagenome assembly JMSU01 (sample SAMN02769580, study PRJNA246767) | bioreactor metagenome | isolation source: Culture-1 Bioreactor ArsB derived from microbial biomass from the upper 2 cm... | place: Germany: Bremen | collected day 87 after inoculation
ATATAACCGCTCCTACACTTGTGTTTTCTAGCATGGATTCTATATTAGCTACTTCGCTTTTAATCTCTTCTAATCCATAACTTGGGTTTTCCAGTATGGATATAACTGCTCCTACACTTGTGTTTTCTAGCATGGATTCTATATTGGCTACTTCGCTTTTAATCTCTTCTAATCCATAACTTGGGTTCTCTAGTATGGATATAACTGCTCCTACACTTGTGTTTTCCAACATAGATTCTATATTGGCCACTTCGCTTTTAATCTCTTCTAACCCAAAACTTGGGTTCTCTAGTAATAATTCAATGTTTCTAACTTCGCTCTTGATTTCTTCCAATCCAAATGTTGGGCTATTTACTACATTTTCTATACCTTCTATTTCTGATTTAATTTCTACTAGACCATGGGTTGGATTGGTGACTAATTCTTCCACCACTGCTAGTTCAGATTTGATTTCTACTAAGCCATGGGTTGGATTAGTGACTAATTCTTCCACTATTGCTAGTTCTGACTTAATTTCTATTAAGCCATGAGTTGCGTTGGAGATTAATTCCTCTATTACTGCTACTTCGGACTTAATTTCTACCAGTCCATGGGTTGGATTTGTCACTAATTCTTCCACTACTGCTAGTTCAGATTTGATTTCTACTAGGCCATGGGTTGGATTTGTCACTAGCTCTTCCACTACTACTAATTCTGATTTTATCTCAACTAAGCCATGAGTCGGATTAGTCACTAATTCCTCTATTACTGCTACCTCAGACTTGATCTCGATTAAACCATGAGTTGGATTGGTGACCAACTCTTCTACTACTGCTAATTCAGACTTGATTTCTATTAAACCATGGGTTGGATTGGTAACCAACTCTTCTACTACTGTTAGTTCAGATTTGATTTCTATTAAACCATGGGTTGGGTTTGTTACTAACTCCTCTACTACTGCTAACTCGGACTTAATTTCTATTAAACCATGGGTTGGATTAATAACTACCTCTTCTACTACCGCTAATTCCGATTTAATTTCTATTAGCCCGTGAGTTGCATTAGTGACTAATTCCTCTATTGCTGCTACTTCAGATTTGATTTCTTTTAATCCATAGCGTGGATTGGTTATTTTCTTATATATTTTTCTGAGTAAGTACTCACTTTCGCAACATGGTTCACAATTACAACCAATAGTTATCCACTTACCATCATCATGCAAATTAACTCTCATCTCCTTATCTAATGATTTTTCAATTAATTCATAAACATTCTATAAATTAGCATTAAATTTTATTCTCCAACGAACAAACTCACTATAGTATATTCAAAACAATGCACACTTGTATCCTTGAATAATAATTAAATAAGCCTTATTCTCTACTGGATTATAGACATGTAAACCTCCTTCCTCTAACTATTAAGTGGATGACTCCTATTAGATAGGAATACTTCTCATAAAATGAGTAACATTATCACTATAAATTATATGCAGTTTCATGTCACGATTTTACAGTTTCATGCCCATAGCATTGTCGTATGATCTCTATTCTTATATAATAAAACTATCAAAAAATCCCTAGTAAACTCATGTTATAGAGGGGAGGGATTTCATATAATCACGATCAAATCAATGTCAGACCATATAGCAAAAAATATAAACAAACATCCGAATTTCAATCAAATGGATAAAATGGAACAGATGTCTTATGCTTTACAATCGTTATTCGGAGAATTTATAAAACTTGTTGTTCTCGTCATTCTATTTCTTCTAGTGGGACAATTACCTTTATTTTTAATTTCATTTTTAATATTAGCTTCTATACGAGCTTTTGCTGGGGGTTACCATGCAAGTACTGTTTTTAGTTGTCTCATTTTTTCCATAGGTTTTTTCATTATAGCTATTCAAGCAGGCGTTTATTTTCAAACATTTGTAGTTAATTATAGATACCCCATATTAGGATCAAGTTTGCTTATCATTGCTCTAAAAGCCCCTATACCAAGTGCGTACCGTCCCATTACTGATATGAAAAGATACTATCGTTTAAAAAGTGTATCTATAACAATCGCCCTATTTTGGTGTTTACTCCTATCCGAGGGTTATCTCGATTCTACTAAAAGTAGTATTGGTATTGTGACGATTTCACTACAAGCAATGCAATTACTTATAAGAAATATAAAGAAGGGGGAATTATTATGCAGACACTTAAAAAACTAAAACCAATCTATTTAATCGGGCTACTCCTTGTAGGTATAGCAAGGCTTACTACGTTTGGTGGGTCTTATTTACTCTTTCACGAACCAGAAGTACCTGAAAGCTTGAAGAAATAGTACGAAAAAAGCAGCACATCATTCCTTGATATGCTGCTTTTTTGTACTCGATCACATTGGCTAGAGTTCCTTAGAGAATGGTCTCTATACCTTTTATTCTTGGTAAAGTGACTGAAAATGTTACCACATCATCGTTAACAATAACATCGATATCGCCACTTTCATCTTGAATTATTTGTCTAATGTTATATAAACCATATCCACTACCTCTATTCTTCGTGGAAAAGCCTTTTTTGAATATTTTAGGAATATCCCTTTCCTCAAGCGTCTTTCCACTATTGGTCACATCAATCTTTAGATGACAACCAATAGCTCGTATATTTAATATCACAAAGGGATGTGTATCTTGTGATTCTTCAACTGCCTCAATGGCATTGTTTAGTAGATTGGCTAGAATCTCTGACATCTCATATTCTTCAATAGGTAATCGTTTAACATCTTGAATTGAATAACGAAATAGAATGTTTTTTTTCTTAGCTTCAATAACCTTTCCATAAACAATGGCATTAATAAGGTTATTTTCACACTTGACATAATCAACTCTTTTAAATGATTTATTAATGGAACTTATGTATCGTTCTAATTCATCACGTAAAGACTCATCCTCGGATACTTGAACAATACCATAAATAGTGTTCATAAAATTTTTGAATTCATGTTGTTTACTTCGTATATCTTCCATCATATTGGTCATAACAGGTGAATACTTATTATAATACTCTTCCATTTTTTCTTTTTCATAAGCAATAACATCATTCTTGTAAATATAAAAGTTTAAGATATATACCATGAGGTAGATGAAAAGCACAAAAAATTTATTAGCCAAAATAATACCTGGCGAGAGTTCCCAAATGAATTTAACACATACACAGTACAGTAGTGTATTAATAACCCATAGATTATTAAATCCTTTATCAAATTGGGCAAAATATTGATTAGTGGAGCTAAAAAAACGATCTAATATTTTGGTAAAATAAATAGTACAGATGATAACAACAAGAATACCTGACATAAATAGATTAACATGACTATTTCCCACATCTAGCACAGATGATAGAGCCACTAAAAGAGCAAACTCCACAAAAAATACAAGTGCATAGGTAATAATTAATTTAATAATCGTTTCAACCATACTAATACGATAAATGATAAAAAGTTTGATTAATAATAACAATAACAACACAATAACAGCTGAAAATGATTCTACATGATATAAAATCACACTCTCAATTGCCCCTATCCCAACGATAATTATATTTTTTCTTAACTTATGAGGCACTTCTTCCATGAACTTCGACCATATTAAAAGAACTGCAATCAGCTCTAATAGATTGGTAGCAATACGTATAACTAACATAATAAGCCCCCTAATTTATCTTCACTAATTCTATCTTCGGGATTTTACACGATGTCCATCTTGGCTAAAATCAACCGTCGATTAACTTATCTTTTAATGAATCCTTATATGTTGATGCAAGAAGTGCTTGTTCGTCGTAGTCGTGGAAATATATCTCCCAACAACCTCTGGCTATTTTCTTAATCTGATCAATATATTGAATGTTGACTGCAAAGGATTTGTGGGTCTGTAAAATATAATCTACGTGTAACATTTCTAGCAGCCTTTTTAAAGGAAGTCTATTTAACATATATGTTTTTTGCTTCATATGAACCATGCATGTTCTTAATTTGACTTCAATAAAAATAATGTCATCAATATATAATTTATAGGTTACCCCCTGAAGTTCAAAAACGATATGATCTCTCTTCTCTTTATGAAATTCCTCATATTTATTATTTAGTAAAAGCTTCGTAATTTCCATAATTTTTTCTTTTCGATAAGGTTTCAATATATAATCATAGCAATGTATCTCTTTAAATGCTTGAAGCATATAATCCACATGGGTTGTTAAAAAAATAATCCATGTTAGACTGTAACCAGGTATCAGACGAAGTTCTTTTGCAAACTCAATACCAGTTGATGATTTGAGCATGATATCAACAAACATAAAGCTGATTTCAACTTCACTAGCTATTGTAAGTGCTGCTTTTTTAGTATCTGCTTCAAAAATATTCATTTCATGATTGGCGCTTTTTAGTATTTTTATTAGATTTTGTCTTTGCATTAGATTATCTTCTACAACGAGAATATTTATCATGATTATCATCCTTTTATCCTTATACATATAAACGCTTTATATTCGTTAAGTGTCATATAGTTTTATTATCTTCTGCTTTTAGTTTTCACACATCTGTAAACCTAACTCTAAGCAAATAGGAAATGACTAATTGGAACCTTAGTTGGTTATAATTATAGGTATCAAGGAGGGATACAAATATGTATGAATACGAATCCTATTGGATTAACTCTACACCTACTACTAACTATCAAACACTTGATGAAGATATTCATGTTGATTGTCTTGTAATTGGTGGAGGTATCACAGGCATTACAACTGCTTTTTTATTACAAAAAGAGGGTTATAAAACAGCTCTTATTGAAAAAAATAGAATTTGCCTAGGTACCACTGGGCATACAACAGCCAAAATCACCTCTCAGCACGGATTGATTTATAGTCACATTGTGAATTTATATGGTCAAGAATTAGCAAAACAATATGCTAATGCTAATCAGCAAGCAATACGATTTATAACTGAAATTGTAGAAAAATATCACCTTGAATGTGAATTTACAAAAGAGCCTGCTTATGTCTATACCCAAGATGAAGAAAGTGTGGCCTCTATTAACAAAGAACTTCTAGCCGCATTAAGTCTTGGCTTACCAGCTGAAGCAGTAGAATCTATTGAACTTCCAATTAATATAAAAACTGGTATCCGCTTTGAAAATCAAGCACAATTCCATCCTAGAAAATATGTTTTAGCTTTGGCGAAACTGTTTACTGACCTTGGCGGCGTCCTCTATGAGAAGACAAAAGCTGTTAAGCTTGATCCGAAGAATAAAATTGTACAAACCGATAATCATGCTATTACCGCGAAACACATTGTAGTGGCTACCCATTATCCGTGCTTTACAGAAGGTCATATGTTCTTTGCACGTATGTCACCCTATACATCTTACATCACGGGTGTTAGAAGAAATTCAATATTAAATAGCGGTATGTATATCAATAGTGATTCCCATATTCATTCATTCCGTTACACAAATACAAAGAATTACCAGCTCCTATTATTAGGGGGCGAATCTCATAAAACAGGTCATGGACAAGATGAAACACTTCGTTACAAAGCTCTTCATGATTATGCCGATGAGCTATATCCCGATATGTCTGTGGCATATAATTGGTCAGCACAGGATTATATAACCATTGACTATATACCTTATATCGGCTTATTATCAGAAGATTACGAGGATATTTATGTAGGAACTGGTTATGGCAAATGGGGCATGACCAATGGTACTGCTGCTGCCCTCGTTATCCGTGACCTTATTAAACATGGTAGTAATCCTTGGCAAGATGTATATAGTCCTTCTCGTCATATGACTGTAGATGGTTTTAAAAACTTAGTGGCCGATTCAATTATGAATGCAGGGAACTTTATATCCAGCCATTATAAAGTAAATCATAAAGATATAGCTCATCTTGAGCAAGGTCAAGGAGATATCCTCAAACTTGATCACAGGAAAGTAGCTGTATACAGAGATCACCACAATAAGTATTATTTTCTTGATCCTACTTGTCCTCATTTAAAATGCGTTGTAACTTTTAATGATGCTGAAAAAACATGGGATTGCCCTTGTCATGGATCAAGGTTTAATTATGATGGTACTTTTATTGATGGACCAGCTAATAAGAGATTGAAACCCCTTCACGTTGTTATTCATCATCCACATGATAGTGTGAAAAAAGATGATTATGAAGAAGAATAAGTATTATATATTAAAAAACCCTATATGCTTTCAAGGTAGTATATCAAAAAGAAACTACTTTGAAGGCTGGTATTATAAATTGGTGAATTCAGAAGAAAATTATACATGTGCTTTTATTCCAGGTATTTCAACAGGTACCTCTAGATATAAACGTCATGCCTTTATTCAATTTGCAGATAGCACAAATCAATTACCCATATATAAGCCCTACTCTATCCATTCATTCTCATATTCAAACCAACCGTTTATAATTCATATTGATCTATGTAGCTTTTCTGACCAAGGTATGACTATTAATATGAATACTAAGGATTATAGCATTAAAGGAGAATTAGAATTTAGTTCCTTTACTGATATTGAAAGAACAACTATAATGCCCACTATTATGGGTTATTATCGCTATATTCCTTTTATGGAATGCTTTCATAGTATTATAAGTCTTCACCATACGCTAAAAGGCTATTTAAAGGTAAATGACCGATTGATTGATTTTACTAATGGCACAGGCTATTTGGAAAAAGATTTTGGTACCTCATTTCCAAGCCAATGGGTATGGATACATTCCAATACGTTTCGTAACAAAGGAACTTCACTCATGTGCTCCGTTGCGTCCATTCCATTTATGAGAAAAACCTTCACTGGTTTTCTTTGTGTATTTTATATTGATCACAGGGAATACCGATTTGCAACTTACTTAAAGGGTAAAATTACTAAGTTATCCTGTTCAAAAAATAGAACGTTCATAGAAATACAACAAGATAACCTTACTCTACAGATTAGGACCATGTGCGATAATGGTAATGTGTTGATAGCTCCAAAAAACGGTGATATGAATCGAAAAATTGTTGAAAGTATGTCAGCCAAGTTAAAAGTATCCCTTATTAAAGACCATAAGATTCTCTATGAGACAGTATCTAATAATGGATGTATGGAATACAATACTTGAATGACATGGTCAAATTAACATTAATTCAAAGAAAGCTCATTTTGAGCTTTCTTTTTGTTTGAATATTTCCCAATCATGTTATGTATTAATAATTATATCATCAATTATACTATATTGTAAACATTCAAAATTGTAAGAAGGGTAAATAGTTAGATAATAGTTAGATAATACCTACATTAATCTAGTAAATAATCAATAACATTCTTAATAATAAGGTCTATATAGGCAGATCGATATATTTTTTCCTCTATCAGTCGTTCTACAATACGTTCTTCTTTATAGATAATTATGAATCCTCCTAGTAGGTCCATAATCTCATCTTCGTCATAATGACAAAAACAATGATAAAGGAGGTGTTACTCCGCCTGCTCCACAATCTAGAACCTTCTTATCAAGGCTACTGCTTTCACAATATCGCAAAAATTATATAATGGATAAGCATTAATTAAACAATGTTGCATATATTATCCCCTTTCAATGTTCCACAATTGTATTCACTGTCATTTAATGATTTATTACTAAATTATACAATATTTTATTCTGGAAGTACAAGGTATAACATATAAAATTACTACCTTTTCAATTATAAAACAAAAGTGGCTACGTATTGTTCCGCATAGCGAACCTTTCTATACTGCAAAAAAAGAATCTATATGCATAAACTGTTTTATCAGGTTAAACTATAGATTCCATTTCAGTAACTAAATATCAACGAACTAAACCACCGTTATATTTTCTTGTAAACTTAATTGCTCTTTGATTTTTAAAATTGAGCTACCTGCTACAGAGAACTCATCAAGTTCTAATTTGGTCAGAAGGTTATTAGCTTTCATGTCTGATGCCATTTCACCACACATGCCACACCAAATACCGGCTTCATGTGCAGCTTCAATGGTTAATTGAATCAGATGTAACACCGCTGGGTGATACGGATTATATAGCTCTGTAACCTCTCTATTCATGCGGTCTACTGCTAATGTGTATTGAATAAGATCATTAGTACCGATACTAAAGAAATCCACTTCTTTTGCAAATTCTTTGGCACAAATAGCTGCTGCTGGTATTTCAATCATCATACCTACTGGTAGGCGATCATTGAATACGATCTCTTGCTTCACTAACTCTTGTTTACATTCTTCCAGAATCACTTTAGCTTTTAAAAGTTCACTCATGGCACCTATCATAGGAAACATAATATGAATATTTCCATAACAAGCAGCACGTAGAATAGCTTTTAATTGCGTTTTAAATACTTCAACTTCACGAAAACATAAACGAAGTGCCCGTAGTCCCATAAATGGATTGTCTTCTTCTGGCATATTCATATATGGAATCACTTTATCACCACCAATATCCAAAGTACGAATAATGACTGGATGACTTTTCATGGTTTCCGCCACATGTTTATAGATTTCAAATTGTTCGTCTTCACTTGGCATTTCTGGTCGACCCATAAATAAAAATTCTGTTCGAAACAGCCCAACGCCCTCTGCCCCTTGTTCAACAAGCAACTCTAAATCACCAACCGAGCCAATATTTCCAGCAACAGAAACATGACGACCAGATGTATATTTAAAACCAATTGTTCTATATTTTTTTAAGACTTCCATTTCCTTTTGATATGTTTCCAATTTATGCTCATAATCATGAATGACTCTAGCTTCTGGATTAATCATAATATCGCCAGTAAATCCATTCACAATCAATAAATCACCATCATTGATAATGTCACATAGTTGATCACAACCTAAAACTGCTGGTATCCCCATACTTCGAGCCATTATTGCACTATGAGATGTTTTTGATCCAACTTCTGTTACAAAAGCTTTCACTTTTTTCTTATCCAGTTGAGCTGTATCAGAAGGTGTTAAATCTTCCGCAATAATGATGGCTTTTTCTGTAAGATCTAGAAAATCGGTTGATTCACCTAGACTTATACGTATCATCCGCTCAGCCACATCTTTAATATCAGCTGCACGTTCACGCATATATTCATTATCCATACTTTCAAAAATCTGCACATAAAAGTCTGTTGCTTTTTGAATGGCATAAGGGACTTGATTATGTTCATTCTGTATGTTTTTGTTAATAAGTGCAATATATTCAGGATCTTCAGCCATCATCTTATGACTTGCAAATACCATTGCTTCTTCCTCTCCAATGTCTACCTTTGTTTTCTCGTAGATTTTGTCAAGTTGTGCTAGGGTTATTGACAGTGTATGTCTTAATATATTTAATTCATCATCAATAGAAGTTGATTGTTTTTGATCAATGATGATCTCTTTTTTTATCATCAAAAAAGCTTTGCCAATGGCAAAACCATTTGATGCTGCAATTCCTTTTAGCACTTTATTCACCACATCCATCTTTGATAAACTGAATAAGTGACTCCACTGCTTCTTTTTCATCTTTTCCTTCAGCCGATAGTTCAACCACATCACCTTTGTTAACATTAAGACCCATCACACCAAGTATGGATTTTGCTACACTATTTTTATTGTTAAAAGCAAGTTTAATGTCAGATTCAAATGTTTTCGCTAGTTTAGCAAAGTTTCCTGCTGGTCTTGCATGTAATCCTAATTTATTAATAATTGTAACTTTTTGTGTATACATGAATTGTGTCTCTCCTTTAATTTGTTTTAGTTAGTTTCTTAATCCAACGCGTATAATTGATGTAGCAATTTAGCCACACCATCTTGATCATTGGTATCGATAATTGTCTTAGCAATAGCTTTAATTTCTACTGGCGCATTTCCCATAGCAACGCCGAGTCCCACATATTTTAACATCTCGCGATCATTTTCACTATCACCAAAAGCAATTACTTTTTCCACTGGAATTTGGATATGTTCTATTAATTTTTTGACTCCATAGCTTTTATTCATACCTTTTTCTGTTATTTCAAAGCAAATTTCTGACGTAACTGCCACATCAAAATCTTGATATGCCTCTAAAACTTGTTTTGCTGAAGTTGCCTTTTTTCTATTGGAAATGAAAAAAATAGCTTTTTGAATGACACTTGTTTCTTCCCTAATTAATGAATAAAATTTGTTTGCATTTGGTATATATTTAAAGTGTTTTCCCTGGTCATTAGGAAATACATTGTTCATCATTTTATGCATAACAAAATCCTTAAACCCATGAATAATGGTTTGGTCTTTTGTAAATACTACCGGCTTGACGCCAATTTGTTTTGAAATGAGACTCAAAAGGTCTAAGCGATCCTTTGATATAGATTCTTCCAAAATCATTTCATCTAACCCAACGCAACCAGCAACAGTCCCATTGGAACCAATATAGTACGCTTGATTGCTAATGAGTTTTGCATGATATTGGGCATCATATCCTGGACGTCCAGTTACAATGGCAATCTTAACACCTAGCTTTTCAACTTGACGTAATGTCTTAATTGACAATTCACTCATTCGATGTTTTGAATTTAAAAGCGTACCATCTAAATCAAGACAAATTAATTCATACTTATCTTGTTTCATTTTATTCATTCCTGTTCTCCTTGTCACCCCACAACAAATCTACTCATAATTATGAATCACTCGTTCTATATGCACAATCAAATAAGTCAGTTCTGACTGTGATACCAAAAAATTATATTTTTCCTTTGCATACTTTTGCAGCTTAACTGCACAATTATAGGCATCTACATATTGCATACGTATAATTTCAAATAAGTGATCTTTTTTTGTAAAGTCATCATTGTCACTATTGATAATACGCTGTGCAAAAAATTTCAAATGTGTCACTAAACGTTGATAATGTAAAGAATCCTCTTCTAATTCAACCCCAAAATGATATTTAATAATATTTAATGAATCTTGTATGATTTTTATCATATTCATAACACGTGGCATTTCTTCATTCAATTCTGCATTCACAATATGCATAGCAATAGATGCAGCTTCATCTTGAGGTAATCGAATGCCAAGCCGCTCTTCAATAATACCCAATGCCTTCAAACCAATGGTGTACTCATCCATATAAAAGCGCTTTATTTCCCACACCATTGGATTCGTGACATTAATATGATTACGTATGCGTTCAACCGCAAAACTAATATGATCTGTTAGTGTTATATGAATATTTTCATTTAAATTGATGTTTAAGTGTTTTTTCGCACATTTAATAATTTCATCTGTTGTCTCAACATATTCAATAGGTATTTTACGTATTAAATCTCGAAGTTTCCTAGATATTTCCTTGCTTTCCATTCTAAAAATACGTTCAATTCTATCTTGATCAAGATCGTCTCCAGGCTTTTTCTTAAACGCCAATCCAAGTCCTGTAATAACAACCTCTTCACATTTATCATTAATAGCAATAACAGCATTATTATTTAATACCTTCTTGATCTTCATTTAATCACCTAGGTTTTATATTTATGTGCTTACTTTATATAGAAACTATCATTTATTATCAAAACTGTCAACAAGCGATAGTTTCTATATGATTGTTTTAGAAAATAAGCGTCATCAGCTCATCATTTGTGTTCACTTTTTTACCAACTTCAAAAACCACATCTGCATATTGGTCTGCATTGGTTATAATAATTGGTGTTGTTACTGAATAGCCTTCTCTTTTAATTGCTTTAATATCAAACTCAAGAAGAACTTGACCTTTTTTGACTTGATCCCCTTGTTTTACTTTGGCATCAAAGTATTTTCCTTCCAACTTAACTGTATCAACACCAATATGGATCAAAATCTCAGCACCACTATCCGCATTAATTCCCACGGCATGATTCGTATTAAATAATGAAGCGATGACACCATCTACTGGTGATATCAGTTTACCTTCTTGTGGTAAAATAGCAACACCCGTACCTAATACTCCACTGGAAAATGCTGCATCATCAACATCTGTCAATGCAACCACTTCACCCTTTAATGGACTACTTATGCGACTTGTTTCTTCTGAAGGTGTTTTATTTACTGTCACTTCTTTTTTCTTTTTATCTGTATATAAGACATAAGTAACGATGAAAGAGAAAACAATTGCCACAACACAAGCAATAATTGCCCATACCATACCGGAGATATCATTGGTTGCACCATTAATATATGCTGTAAATCCAAAGATACCCATTCCAGCAAGCATATAACTTTTAACTCCCGCAGCTCCAATAATACCACCACCAATGGCAGCACCAATACAAGAAATGATAAATGGTTTCTTACGAGGTAAGGTAATTCCATAAATGGCTGGCTCTGTTACACCAAAGATGCCTGAAACAAAAGAGGGAATACATAGTGAACGTAACTTTTGATCTTTTGTTTTTAATAATATAGCTAATACAACCGCTGTTTGAGCAAATGTAGCTGCAAAAAATGGTGATAATATAAAGTCATAACCAAGGGTAGAAAAATTTGTCATAACGATTGGTATCATGCCCCAGTGTAGGCCAAATATAACCAGTACTTGCCAGAAACCACCAACTAATATGCCCGCAAATACAGGGCTTAGACCAAATGCTGATGATGTTATTATGCCAACAAGTGATGTTAATACAGATGCAATGGGTCCAACAACGATAAAAGTAAGTGGCGTACATATGGCTAGTGTAAACATGGGTACTAAGAAGGTTTTCACTGAATCTGGCATTACTTTTTTCATGAATTTTTCAACTTTACTTGCTATAAAAACAGCTATAATAATCGGAACAACGGATGACGCATAACCGCTTGCAGGAAGGGTTATTGGCAATCCAAGAAACTCACCATAAACATTCATTGCAAAAGGGGTTGATGAAAATAGGGTTGATACAGCTTCCTTTCCAGCCATGACAAGAACATCATCAACATATAATAATGCACTACCAAGGGCCATCCCAACAAACAAGTTAACATTGAATTTCTTAGCAGCCGTATATCCTAGAAAGATTGGTAAGTAATGGAAGAATCCATCTGATACCGCATAGAGTAATTGGTAAGTACTGCTTTCTGCTGTTAATACACCAAAGTATGTAAGGAGTGCCAATAACCCTTTAATCATACCTGTTGCAGCCAATACCCCCAGGGTTGGTAAAAAGACACCTGTGATAATATCAATAAATGCTGCCCCTGGGCTCATTCTTTTACCTTTAACATCTGATTGGGACTCTGATAATTCTCCAAAACCACCTATTTCATTTACTACTACAAAAACATCCGGTACACTTTTGCCAATAACCACTTGAAATTGTCCTCCGCTTTGCATCACTGTAACAATACCATCTGTTTTTTTTAGTAGATCACTATTTGCTTTACTATCATCTTTTAATTTGAACCGTAGTCGTGTAACACAGTGTGTTAAACTGATTACGTTTGATTTACCCCCTACATTTTTGATGATAATTTTTGCTAGACCATCATATTTGCTTGCCATTAATTTTTCCTCCTATTCTTGTAAAGTATCCCCATTAGAAGCAATCACTTCTTTATACCATTCAAATGATTTTTTCTTATATCGGTTGAGTGTTCCACTACCATCATCGTGTCGATCAACATATATAAAACCATATCTTTTTTTTAGTTCAGCCGTTGATGCACTAACAAGGTCAATACACCCCCAAGTTGTATACCCCATCACGTCAACACCATCTTTAATAGATTCTCTTATTTGAACCAAATGGTCATTGAGATACTTGATACGATAATCATCTTTAACTACTTTTTGACCATGTGCGTCTTCCACCAGTTCATCAACAGCACCTAGACCATTTTCAACAATAAAAAGCGGCTTTTGATAACGATCATATAATGTATTTAGTACATACCGCAATCCTTGAGGATCAATTTGCCATCCCCATTCACTGGCTTCAAGATATGGATTATGTATACCTGACATGATATTACCTTTGCCCACTTTTTTGTCTTGATCAGCTGTTTCACAAACACTCACATAATAACTAAATGAAATAAAATCAACTGTATGCTTCAGTATTTCTTCATCTCCTGATTCCATCTGAATATGAACATTATTTTCTTCAAATAACCGTTTTGCATAAGATGGATACTTACCTCGAACATGTATATCACTAAACAATAAATTGCTTCGATCTGTTTCCAGCATTTTTATTATATCGTCAGGGTGTGGTGTTAATGGATAAATAGGCATTGCAACGACCATACATCCGATTTTTGCATCTGGCATAATCTCATGACCTATTTTAGTTGCCAATGCACTGGCAACTAATTCATGGTGAATGGCTTGAAATAAGTCTTGTTTTGATAATTCTTCTTTAGGTGTAATAATACCACCACTCATAAAAGGTGCATGTATAATGGTATTAATTTCATTAAATGTTAGCCAATATTTGACCTTGTCTTTATAGCGTGTAAAAATAGTGCGTACATAATTTTCATAAAATCCAATCATTTTACGACTTCTCCAACCATCATACTCTTTTGCTAAGTGTAGTGGTGTTTCATAATGAGAAATGGTTACCAGTGGTTCGATGCCATATTTTAAACACTCATCAAAGACTTTGTCATAAAATTGAAGACCCAATTCATTGGGTTCAGCTTCATCTCCCTTTGGAAAAATTCGGCTCCATGCAATAGAAAGTCGAAATACTTTAAATCCCATTTCAGCAAAGAGCTTAATATCTTCTTTATAACGGTGATAGAAATCTATACCTATAAGCTTCATATTATCTTCTGTTGGTTTTTCTGTAATAGGTCCCATTATACCTTTAGACATAACATCTTGAGTACTTAATCCTTTACCATCTTCATTATAAGCACCTTCACATTGGTTTGCAGCGGTTGCTCCTCCCCATAAAAAATCTGATTTAAATCCAGAATTCATTTGTATTCCTCCTTTTTATGTTTTTTCTCCATTATTGCGCCATAAGAGAGAAAATAAAAAAGACCAATATCATTAATCTATAGCATGAGCTATAAATCAACAATCTTGGTCTTGCCTGCATCATCAGTCACAATCCATGAATTGTATTTAATTTGTTCTTAATTTTATTATTGTGAGGTAATAATAGCATAATTATTAAATGGTGTCAATTATATTTTGTATATTTTTTTGTTATTTATGTCATTATTGTATATAACACATTACTATTTTTGGTAGCATTTAACAACATTTCACTACGATGAGTATCCTCTAAATGCAGAAATATATAACTATCTATAAGTTAAAATCATTACCCAATACTTGTAGAGCACTCTGATAGTGTTTTTGGATAATTTCCTTGGCATGAGGGCTTAGTTTATTCCAACTTCTTTCTAGTTTATTCCTAACCCATCTTGCCCCATCATCGATATTTAATTCCTTCTTAGTATATACCATATACAGTAAAGATGGCACATGTACAATATGAGCCATAGCATCACCATCAGCCACGCATCTAGCTTCCTTCATATCTGATTCTATTCTAACGCTTCCTCTATGACAGCTTATACATACCTTAACTTTTTCGATCTTTTCTTTATCATAATTAAGGTTTTGTAAAATTCGCTCTGCTTCACGAGCACCGTGAATATGATGGTCTTTTATGTATACTTCATCTTTTATACCGGCATAATCATGTAACAAAGCTGCTATTTCAACAACCTCTAAGTCAGCTCCAATTTTTTCAGCCAACATTTTAGAATATTTGACAACACTAACAATATGATGTGACCAGATACCGTAACCAAATATGTTATTGTCGCTCTTACATTGTTCTTCCATTTCATGAGCTATAGTCTTAATGATGTTCACAGCTTGTCCCCCTTTATAGTATTAACCCGAGCTATCTATGATGTTTGTTCGCATGTTGATTGGTCTGATAAATCAATCAACAACCTGATAAGTTCATCATAAGACCTTATTTCATAATACGGTATCTCTGCTAAAGGCTCTTTACTGGCTGCGTTATATGCACCCATTACATCATACATTCAATATGTGTAGTTTCTCTCATCTTACCAGCTTCTTCAGCAATCTTAGTAGCATAACTTTGTATAGTTTTTATCGATACATCATACGGATTATATGCATATTCCATGAGTTTTTCATTCCCACAAATAGGATTAAAATCTTCATATGTAATCAATGTATCACCCATATCAAATAATATTGCTTTAGGTTTCTCCATTATTTTAGCTCCTTTCTTAACCAAATTTTTTATAATTTTCATTAATTTAATTATACCTTCTTTAATAAATCATGTATATGATTTTCACATATTGAGTCCATTCATTTAGAGATAAGTGATTCTAAAAAAGCATATTTTCATCTGTTATGGGAAATCTATTAAAGAATGTTTATATTTATTTACTAAAGTGGCTATATTTTACTTTCATTCTAAGGCATTTTATCATATAATATGAAATAGGTATAAAAACCTAATTATTGGATTGAGAATATAATGGACCCATAGGTCTCATTATTTAGACAGGAGAATTATAATGAGTAAAGAGAATAATCATGAATGCAACTGTAATCACGAACATGATCAAGAACATGAATGTGGATGTAACCACGACCATGATGGCGACTGCTGCAACCACCAGCATGACACCGTTACATTAACTCTTGATAACGATGAAACACTTGAATGCTTAGTCGTTGGCATTTTCGATGTAGATGATAGAGAATATATCGCATTATTACCTGATGAAGAAGATAATGTACTTCTCTACAGGTATGCAGCTGTGGATGATGAAGAGATAGACTTAACCAACATTGAAGATGATGATGAGTATGAACTTGTTTCAAAAACATTCTTAAGTTTAATTGAAGAAGAAATCGAAGACGAAGAATAAACACAATAGGCTCTTCATCAAATTCCTAAGTACGCTAAGTACAAGAATTTGGTGAAGAGCCTTATTTTTATCTTATAGAAAAGTTCTTAATTTAGCATATGCCATTAGAACGTTCGCATATGCGCTAAGGAAACTTTCCTAACGTCAAAAACTTCCTTCGGAAGACGAGGCAGAGCCTCTTTCTTATTTAATAACGTTTACTAATCTCTAATTTGACCATTACCATAGATAGTGTATTTGGTAGTGGTTAATTCTTTTAATCCCATTGGACCTCTAGCGTGTAGCTTCTGGGTGCTTATTCCAATCTCAGCACCAAAGCCAAACTCAAAACCATCTGTAAAACGTGTGGAAGCATTTACATAGACAGCTGCCGCATCAATCTCATCTAGAAAGCGTCTAGCATGAGTATAATTTTCTGTAATAATGGCTTCTGAATGCTTCGTATTATATCGATTAATATGATTAATAGCTTCGTCTAGGTCATTAACAACTTTGACAGATATTTTATAATCCAAGTACTCTGTACCATAATCCGCTTCATCAGCAAGCCCAATATCTGATACAATGCTCTGTGACTTAGGGTCACCAACAATTTCGACTTGATGTTCCTTTAATCCTTTACATGCCTCTGGTAAAAAAGCTTCTGCTACATGCTCATGAACCACAAGGCTCTCGCAAGCATTGCATACACCTGGACGTTGTGTCTTTGCATTGACTAGTATATCCAGAGCCATGGTCAGGTCAGCATCTTGGTCTACATAGATATGACAATTTCCTACCCCAGTCTCAATGACAGGCACCGTACTGTTATGGACGACAGCTTGAATAAGTCCCGCACCTCCCCTAGGGATGAGTACATCTAGATAGTCATTTAATTTCATCATATTTGTGGCTGTCTCACGGCTGGTATCTTCGATAAGAGATACTGCATCTACTGGCATATTAGCATCTTTTAACGCTTCTCGAATGACTTCTACTATTTTCATATTAGAATGGATGGCTTCTTTACCTCCACGTAACATAACAGCATTACCTGTCTTAAAACACAATGCAAAAGCATCAACTGTCACATTGGGTCTTGCTTCATAGATAATGCCTATTACACCTAATGGAACAACCCGCTGACCAATCTCAAGTCCATTAGGACGTTTCTTCATCCAAAGCACTTCACCAATTGGATCATCAAGCTTCATAATCTTAGCTATTCCTTCAGCCATAGACTTGATACGATTTTCATTCAATGTTAATCGATCAATTAATGTTCCTTTAACACCATTTTCCTCTGCATGGATAATATCCATTTTATTGGCTTCTAATATACTCTTTTGATGTTCTATTAATGCACCAGCAACTCTTTCAAGAGCTTTGTTTTTATCAGATGATGATAATTTACCCAATGCTATTTTGGCTTCATTGGTTAATTGACCTTTTTGTATTAGTTCATTCACTGGATTCACCTCTTTTTAATCTATTATTACTTATTAAAGATTTTACCACGTTTTTTAACCCTTTACAATAGTAAAGGGTTAATGTATGATGGTTACTTAATCCAACCTGTTTCGGTCAATATATAGTCAGGCTTAATATCAAAAGGATCTGGTGATAGCGATGCTTCAACTTGATTATCATAACCTAGAGCTACCACCATAGGTTTTTCTTCTAATTTTGCTAAATAACGGTCGTAAAAACCTCCACCATATCCTATTCTATTCCTATTTTTATCAAACACAACCCCTGGCATAATGAATAAAGAATCATAAGTTGGTGCGTGTTCTATTCTAATACTTGGTTCTAATATGCCATATTTTCCTCTCGTTAAATCATCCATTGATGTAATCTGATAAAAAAGCATCTGACCTTGACGAATGACTTTTGGTACATAGATCTCTTTACCATCTTGCCATGCTTGATGAATAATACATAATGTATCCACCTCATTATCATGACTTACGTAACTAAAAAGGCTATGACACCCTCTATAATAACTACTATTTATAAGTTGTTCTTTTATGGCATTGCTTTTCTTTTTCACCTCGTTTGATAGCATGCCTTTTCGACGATTTAAGTATTGCTTTCTTAATAAGTGCTTCATTTCTTTTTCTTGGGTACGACAGGACGAATATTACCCTCTTGATCTTTTATTTTTATTGTTTTCATCGTACTTTTAAAATTCTTTCGCACTAATGATACGTATTCATCTCTCAGTAATGATTGTTCAATCTTCTCTTCATCTGTTAATCCTTCAATTTTTGCTTTCTTAGCCAATGCATTAATACGATCCATTTTCTTTTGTTCCATAATTGCCTCCACGTCTATATTTATCTTTATTTTTTTAATTTGAACTTCCTTATTAGTTTACCACTCTTAAAAAGATAATACCATTATAGTTCATTTATTTATTTTTTCAACATATATTTGTATTTTTTTCTTAAGAATATCAAATAATAATAGAAATATATAAGTTTGAATGGGTTCATTATGATGAAGCTATGTAATGATTATAAGCTATTCAACTTATAAAACCAAGGTAAATATGTTGATTTACCGTTTATCCACCGTTAAATCCAGCATATATATTACCATTTTGGAGTGAAGACATGATAAAAAAACTATTTTTAATGCTTATAATCGTAACTCTCATCGCCACTGGCTGTGGGGCAAAAAAAGATGAAAAGAAAAATACATCTTTAGTAAGTAAATCTCTAAAATATCAACTTGTCAACATAACAGATGAAATTATTAAGCTTCTCGAACAAAAAGATTATATAAAATGTTATGACGAGTTGACAAATTTTCATGAAAAGGCTAACGAAGTTGGTGTTTATTATGTTGCTGACAATGATCCTAATGCTGTAGATTTTAAATCACTTATTAACGAACTGAGTAAAAATATTAGTAATGAAGCTGATAAACAAAAGATACAACAGGTTGCTATTGATGTTGAAAAGAGTCAGATCAAAATTTTAACAGAAATGGCTGGCGGAGGTGGTCAACAAGAAGGCGAACAAAAAGAATCAGGTGGTGGTCAAGATTCTAGCAAATCTAGTGGCGGGGGTGGTTCAGATGATAAGCAATCTGAAGGAAGTGAAGATACGAGTTCTGGTGGCGGTGATACCCAGCAAAAAGAAAAAGAGTCTGAAATTGTATTACCCCAGGAAGAGCTATTAAAAAAATACCCAGAGTTATTAATAACTGATAATGATTTAGCTATACAGAATCGAGCCTCTGATTTATACAAGTATTGTAGTTACATTCTTACAAAGGAAGAAAATGATAAAAAAGCAGGATTGATTAAGCTTAAATACTATCTTTATAAGATTAAGTATCTTGCCAAATTAGATAAATACCCAGACATCGGTAAATATTATGATAGCCTTAAAAGTGAATGGAATATGGAATTTGCAAAAGCTCAAAAAACTAGTGAAAAAGATGCCAAAATTCTTAATTCCATTATCGATAATTTAGACAATCAAATACGAGAGAAAAATGTTCCAGTTATTGAAATAACCAATAAATTAGCAGTAAAAGCAATTAATAATATTATTGATAAAACAAGTTAGGAAACACTAAAAAGGAGCTTTTCACTTCTGTGAGAGGCTCCTCATTTATTGTCATCTATTCAGCTAAAAAAAGTGTTCCTATAGGCTTACCTTCAAAAATCTTACCAACAACATGATTCATACTAGCATTAGCTATGATCATATCTACTCCATGACGTGTTGCAATATGAGCAGCACTTATTTTGGTAGCCATACCACCTGTACCTATGTTGGAACCTACTCCACCAGCCATCTTCTCAATATCCTCTGTAATCTTATTGACTTCTGGTATGCGTTTAGCATCTTTGTTCATTCGAGGATCCATATTATAAAGCCCGTCAATATCTGATAATAATATAAGTAAATCAGCACTAATCAATGTCCCTACAATTGCTGATAAAGTATCATTGTCACCGTATACGATTTCTTCTGTAGCAACGGTATCATTTTCATTCACAATAGGAATAACGCCCATTTTTAGCAATGTGTTAATGGTATTTTGAGCATTTTGGCGCCTTACTGGATGATCCATTAAGTCTTTAGTAATGAGGATTTGTGCTACCTTTTGATTGTACTCACCAAATATTTTCTGATAACACATCATAAGATTAGCTTGTCCAATTGCAGCAATTGCCTGTTTTTCTTCTATCAAGGAAGGTCTATTAGCTAGATTCATAACTTTTGTCCCCACAGCAATTGCACCTGAACTTACTAGAACCACTTCTTTTCCCATATTTTTTAGATTAATTAATTCTCGAATGAATTTTTCTAATCTTCCATAATCGATCTCACCCGTCTGAACGTGTGTTAAGGAAGAAGAGCCTATTTTGATTACTATTTTTTTCTTGTCTTTTAATTTCTCTCTAATGGTCATGTACACTCCACCTTATATCAATACATTTCAATAAATTAATATATTAAAGTCTAGTTAAACTTCTTATATTGTACATGACCTTAAAGGATTTATCAAGAAAAACTTTTAACTACAGTGTTTATTATGAAATGCATAAATTGTACCGCATATCTCTTCAAGAGATGATTTATGATTATTAAGATCAATCTCCCAATCTTTGATGCCCTCTGATAGACCATCAAGATTATAATGATTGATAATATCTTCTATTCTCTCATGTTCAATAGATCCTAAGGAAACCTTATCATCTGGCACAAATGGACATGGCTTAACCTTGCCAAATTCGCTAATGGTCCAGTTGTATAACCCTCCACCACAATCAAAGCAACCTCTATCTTTGTACATATTTTGATGGCATTCATCAGCTTCCCATTCCCCTATAATAATTTTATCTTCGTATTTTTTTGCTAAGACTTTTATGATATCCATCATATCGCATTTTTCCTCTTTTGTGAGACATAGGTCTTCTTGAAGTTCTTTTCCTCTTCCTGCTGGTGTTAACATACCCAAGTTGAGGTAAGTTACCTTATGTTTAATAGCTAATTGAGCAAGTTCTTCTAGTTGATGCTTATTTTTCTTTGTTACTATCGTTGCAATAGCGACAGGTATCTTCTGCTTAACTAATAAATCAACCCCCTGTAATGTACCTCTAAACGAACCTTTTAGGTCAGTTATACGATCATGTTCTGTTTCTTCTATTGCATATAACGATACTTGAACCTTATTTACATGATTAAAATGATGAATATTCTCTTCATTAATTAATACACCAGATGTGGTAACAGTAGTATCAAAATGTTGTGTACAATAATCAAGAACCTCTAGAAACTGCTTATGAGCCATAGGCTCTCCACCAGTTAATTGTACTGAATGCACATGACCTGTCAGATACTTAAGTGTGTCCATTAATTTATTATAATCGAGAAAAGCATCACCATGGGTATCACAATTCATATAGCAGTGTTCACAGGCCATGATACATTTGTTAGTAAGGGTTATAGCTATGTACAGAGGTATTCTTTTACCTTTTATACCCGACTTAATTAATGTATAGGGCTCAGGTATTTCTCCTTCTTTTATGAGTTCTGGCTTACTATCAATGAATCTTTGAAGAATTTCTCTTATACCTTCATAATCATCTGAGTCTAATTCCGTTGCTATTTCTTTTATAATATCCTCTTTTTGTTTCATACCATCTAGTTTCTCTGCTATATAAACCTCAACTTCATTAATCACATAACGGTCTTGTTCCCCTAATAAAATCCCTTCATCACCTAAATAGTGTAATCTGCTACCTTTTAGTATGTGTGGGTACATTATTTTATTCATCTCCTTTTACTTCCTTGTAAAATAATGAGGAAATTGCATCATGCTCGTCCTATCTCAGACAAATTCATAACATAATTTCCTCATCCATATAGGTTTAGCAATCTCTTACTTCATTACTGGAACACTAGGTCTACAAATTAGATGTTCAGTGGATCCACACCATGGCAAAAATGCTTCTTTTGTAGCTTTATACATGAAAAATTTTGCTTTTGTCATCATATACCTCCTCCCTATTTTTTATGACGTCCATTACTTTTGTCATTAGTCCAGTAGCTGACGTGTTTCTGGACAACACACTACAAATGTTTGAGGAAGGCAAATGTAAAATGCAGGTTCTTTTGAAGCTTTGTAGCTAAAAAATTTAGCCTTAGTCATTCTATAGCACCTCCTTAACTAAATGATTTAAAGGAAAATATAATGAATGTATAATACAATTTTACATTTGAGAGATACTAGTACTATACACTTTCCTTTCTACTTATATTTTATATGTAGGATATAATGGAATGAGTCTTTGATGGTATAATTAAGAGTTAAGAAGATGTCTATCATCAGAAATTGGATAACTAATTGAAATATTTATAATATAATTATACCACTTTCAGATTATTATACAATAGCTTTTATTGTCATATTTTATACATTTATATATTATGTTTTTAAATTTTTTAACTAAACCAAGCTAAATTCCCTTATTAATTCTTCATTAACAGTTTAGCACTTAACTTAATTTGAATATATAGGGTTCCATATCTATCCTTTTATTGTTATAATAAAGAAAGCGGCTACGTGGCATTTTCTCAGAAGAAAGTTTAGCGTAGGGAAAGTTTTGCAACAAAAGAAAAAGAAAATTTAGAGGTGAATACTATGGATATTAAACATGCCATTAAACAACTTAATGACATTGATAGCAAGTTACATGCTATTAACCATGCACAAGCTATGATTTATTGGGATGCAGCTACTGGCGCTCCAAAAAACAGCGTTGAAGGAAGAGCTAAAACATTATCAATCTTAACTGGTGAATATTATCAGACCCTTGTAAACGAAACGTTTGACAGCTTATTAAAGGAATTAATAGAACATAAAGATGAACTAGATTTTATTACATTACGTAAAGCAGAAGAATTTCGTAATGAATATGATAAAATCGCTAAGATTCCTGTTGAACTATACACAGAGTATACTGCTATTCAAGCAAAAGCGAGTGTAGCTTGGGAAGAAGCTAAAGAGAAAAGTGATTTCTCTTTATTTGCTCCTCATCTTGAAAAACTGGTTGATTACAATAAAAAATTCATTGAGTTTCGAGGATTTCACAAACATCCTTATAATACCCTATTGGGTGATTATGAAAAAGACTTAACAACAGATGAATTGGATGAATTTTTTAGTGAACTAAAACATACCATCGTACCATTGGTTGCTAAAATAAATGAATCTAATGTTATGATAAATAATGACTTTACAAAAGTTAGCTATGCTATTGAAAAACAAGAAGCCGTTAATAAAGACTTATTAAAAGTTATTGGTTTTGATATGGATTCTGGCATTATGGCTAAGAGTGTTCATCCATTTACAACAAATTTCAATCGTCATGATGTGCGTATCACGACGCGTTATTTTGAGCATAATCCTTTATCAGCTATTTATAGTACCATTCACGAAGGTGGTCATGGTATATATGAACAAAACATTGGGGAAGAATTGGATTTCTCAACTCTTGGAACAGGAACATCCATGGGTATTCATGAATCACAATCCCGTTTCTTTGAAAATATTATAGGACGATCTTATCCTTTTATGGAGTATTTCTACCCTATTTTACAAAACGCTTTCCCTGAAAACTTAAAGGATATATCCTTATATGATTTCTATCTAGCTACAAATAAATCAGAGCAATCTCTTATTCGTATTGAAGCAGATGAATTAACATATTCATTACACATCATGATTCGTTATGAAATTGAGAAATTACTCCTAGAGAACAAAGTACTTGTAAAAGATTTACCAGCCTTATGGAATAAGAAATACGAAGAATATATGGGACTTGTACCTGAAAATGATGCTCAAGGCGTTCTACAGGATGTACACTGGTCAGAAGGATTATTTGGCTACTTCCCATCCTATGCCCTAGGTAGTGCCTATGCATCACAATTTGTTCATGCTATGCGTAAAGAATTTGACTTATCCGAAGACCTTAAAAAAGGCGATTTTTCAAGAATCAATCTTTGGTTAAAAGACCATATTCATAAACATGGCTGTCTTTTAAACCCATCTGAGATCATTGAAAAAGCAACGGGTGAATCTTTTAATCCAAAGTATTATACAGACTATCTAGAAAAAAAATATAGTGAAATTTATAAATTGAAGTAATACCATTAACTTAGTAACAAGGGTCTGACGCATGAAAGCATTTATGTTACGTTTATAATGCTTTCACACGTCAGACCCTATTTTATACACAAGAAAAAAGGCTACGCCTCGTTTTCCGTAGGAAGTTTTAGTCGAAGCCGTGGTCTTATTGCCTAGTCTTCATATTATTATTAACAACTGATTCTGCAACCTTGATACCATCCATGGCAGCTGACATAATTCCACCTGCATAACCAGCACCTTCTCCACATGGATATAAACCTTGTATATTACTCATATAGTTATCATCTCTGATGATACGTATTGGTGATGACGATCTGGTTTCTACGCCTGAGAGTATGGCATCTGCTCTACTAAATCCTTGTATCTTCTTGTCAAAAGCTTGTATACCTTCCTGAATGGCTTCACAAACATAAGGTGGTAAACAATCATGTAGATTGGCCAGTTTAACTTGTTTTCCTAAGCTGGGTTTTACTTGTCCTAATGTAGTAGATGGTCTGTTTCTCATAAAATCACCTAATAATTGGATAGGCATATGATAATTACTTCCACCTGCTATATATGCTAAAGCCTCCCACTTTCTCTGAAAAGTGACACCTGCTAACACATCATCTTCTGGGAAATCCTCGGGGGTCACATTAACTAGCAAAGCACTATTAGCGTTATCTTCATTCCTTAAATAGTTACTCATACCATTCGTTACAACATGCTCTAATTCTGAGCTTGCATTAACTACATAACCTCCTGGACACATGCAAAAGGAATATACGCCACGTCCATTCTGGCAATGATGAGATAATTTATAATCGGCAACGGGTAAAGCCTTATGCTGATAATATTCCCCATATTGCCGTCTGCTTATCATGCTTTGAGGATGCTCAATACGTACACCTATAGCAAATGGCTTTTTCTCCATTGACACCTTCATATCCTTTAACATACCAAAAGTATCTCTAGCACTATGACCAATAGCCAAAACGACATTTTGTGTTTTGAGGGTTTCTGAATCGTTAATGCAAACACCTACTACAGTCTTATTTTCAATTTTAAGAGATGTCACAAGACTATCAAATCGTACTTCTCCACCTAACTCAATAATTTTTTCACGCATCTTCTTAACAACTGCACGTAGATAATCTGTGCCTATATGGGGCTTATTATCATAGAGAATTTCTGTTGGTGCTCCACAGGCTACAAATTCTTCTAGCACTTTACGATTACGCATAAACTTATCTTTTACCATTGTATTCAGTTTACCATCTGAAAAAGTACCCGCTCCACCTTCACCGAACTGTACATTCGATGTGGTCGATAACTTCCCTGTCTCAAAATAATTCTGCACATCTATTACTCTCTGCTCTACATTTTGACCTCGTTCTAATAAAATAGGTCTTAGACCTTGCTCTGCTAATATAAGAGCACAAAATAGTCCTGCTGGTCCTGTACCTATAATAACTGGCTGATCATCTAGCTGGCAAGTTGAATAAGGGAATACATATTTTTTGGGTTTTGCTATGATAAGAGGCTTTTTACTATTTGCCACCATGACTTCTTCCTCTTTCACCTTCACATCAACTGTATATACGATCTTTATATCTTTTTTCTTCCGCGCATCTATTGATTTTTTTATAATAGTATACGCTATTAATTGATTAGCTTCAATACGTAATGTCTTAAGAATCTTACTCTTAATGTCCTCTTTTTTATGATTTAAGTCAAACTTTAATTGCTGTAATCGTATCATCTTATATCCTTTCTAAACACCATCTATCACTAGCCTTGATACTACTCTAATCCACCTATCAGGACTGACTTGCAGCTACTGCAGCTACATAACCTGAACTCCAAGCCCATTGAAGATTATAACCACCACAGTCTCCATCAACATCTAGAAGTTCACCTGCATAATAGATACCAGGGATTTTTTTTGATTCCAGTGTTCTACTATCTACTTCACTGGTATTAACGCCACCAGCTGTTACTTGAGATTGATTCCATTGATGGGTACCGTTAATATGGAGCTTAAGGGATTTTAGCCATTTAACCAGTTTTTGTCTTTCTTTTTTATTAATATCTGCAGATTTTTTATCAAGAGCTATACCTGTTTCTTTTAGTAGTACAGGTATAATACGCTTATTAAGTATACCTATAAAATTATCATGTATAGATTTATGTGGCATACCTGTAAAACGTCCGATTAATAGTTGATCCAGTTCTTCATCTGGTACATCATTCATCAAATCAAGATTTACAGAAACATGCTTCTTATTACTGATTCTATCAGATGCTATACGACTCAGTTGTAAGATGGGTGGACCTGAGATCCCATAATCTGTAAATAGTATCTCACCATATTCCTCACGTAAAACATGGTCATTTTCATCTATAATAGTAGCCTTACCTATAATTTTCACACCTTTTAACGGTTTTAGAAAAGGAGCGTCTGATTTTAATTGAACCAAAGAAGGTATAGGTTTGATAACTGTATGTCCCATAGCTTTCGCCAGCACATACCCTGATCCATTTGACCCTAAATCAGGTGTGGACTTACCACCTGTTGCTAAAATGACGCGATTGCCATAATATTTATTATTTTGTTTGGTATGAATAATAAAATGCTTATCCTGTTTGATCTCAACTACTTCTTCTTGGCAAATGACATTCACCTTTAATCTTTCCACTTCATAGCGCAAGACATCTAGTACAGATCCAGCTTGTAGTGATCTTGGATATACTTTTCCTGACTCTGTTACTGTTGGGTAGATACCCATGTTCTGGAAAAAGGACATGGTATCTGGCACATTAAATTCTCCTAATATACCTTCTATAAAAGCTTCACTACTACCATGGAAATCTAGTTTAGAGCAATGAACATTAGTCATATTGCAACGTCCATTACCTGTTGCTAATATTTTCTTACCTACTCTATCTTTTCTTTCTAATAAGGTAACCTTTGCACCACGACGAGCTGCTACGACAGCTGCCATTAAGCCGGATGCACCGCCACCTATTATAATAATCTTATTTTTCGCCATCAAAAAAACCTCACATTATATAATAAACCTATTCTATAGGATTTATTATACGAATGCAAGGCTTTCTTCTTAGACCTTCTATTTTCCCCATAATTTTTTTATTACACACAAGCTTTTTAAAAATTGTAATCCTTTTATAAATCGTTTCTTTCTATTAGCAATAGCCACTAAAAATTCTCCTGTTTCCTCAGAAAATCGTCCTTGACTTACATTAACTAATCCCCGTATCGGCATTCCCCATAACACTACTTGCATTATTTTATTGATATGTTTATCCGTTATCGTTTGATTGATTTGCCGCTCGTAAAACCATGCAATAACAGCAACCATATATTTACCAAGGCTGTTTTTAACATCAATGAGCCTTGAGTTCATGGTAAAATGGGATTCATCAACATCTTTAATTGGATGACCGTATAAAGACGTGAATTCAGCCACACTAATTCGCTTAATGCTATCATCCTTCGCATAATAACTAGGTAACAATTCTTTTAATTGATTTTTCTCTTCGTTGTAGTGGGAAGCTGAGTTAACTTCTACTGAGGTTTGTAATCGAATATCCCTTGAAGAAGCTCCAATTAAGATATCAAAGATTCCTGACTCAACACACCAATCCTTTAGCTCTACATTATAATACGCAAAATCACGTTTTTGTAATGTAATGATTACTTCCTTTGTTTCATTTGGCAGAAGACTAACTTTATGAAATGCTTTCAATTCTTTCTCAGGTCTAAAAATAGACGATATTCTATCTCTTACATAAATCTGTGCAATTTCTTTTCCCTCGAAAGAGCCTGTGTTTGTCACAGTAAATTTTACTGTTAGGCTATCTGTATCTTCCATCTTTTGACGACTTATGGTTAAATGATCATACTCAAAAGTTGTATAACTCAGCCCATATCCAAAAGGGTAAAGAACGTCTACGCAAGCCGTATCGTAGTAACGATAGCCAATATAGATGCCTTCTCTATACTGAACCTGTTGAGTAGCATTAGAAAAATTATTGTAAGTAGGGCAATCCTTCAGTCTTAAAGGAAATGTCTCTGCAAGTTTACCACATGGATTAATATCACCATATAATAGCTTGGCAACTGCATACCCACCCCCTTGACCAGATAAATAACTTTCCACAATGGCTTTCACTTGATTTACCCAAGGCATCTCAACGGGACTGCCGTTAAACAATATAATAATAATATTCTTATTAACCTTCCTTACTTCAAGTATTAATTTGTTATGAGACTCTGGTAATGCCATGTCCTCTCGATCGAATCCCTCTGACTCATAACTGTCAGGAAGACCAACAAATAGAAGGGCAATATCCGATGCACGAGCCACTTCTATAGCTTCTTCGAATAACTTACTATTGGATAGGTGATTGTTGACATCATAGCCTTTAGCATACTTCACATTAGAAGCTCCTGTTATATGGACAATCTGATCATAAGCATTGTCCAGTCGCGTTGGTTTGACATGTGAACTTCCTATCCCTTGACATCTAGGTTTCTTAGCATATTCACCTATAAGAGCTATTTTACTGTCTTTAGATAAAGGCAATATATTATCCTCATTTTTAAGTAACACCATGGATTCACAGGCAATATGTCTAGCTATTTGGTGATGATCTTTTTCAATATATGTATCATAACAATTGTTAAAAAATAGCAGCTTATAGCTTTTTAGTATACGTGTAACCGTTTCATCTAATATATGTTCTTCTAAATATC
>JMSU01000153.1_pt1 | contig 29272 bp, 22 predicted proteins | sample 179011 | NCBI WGS metagenome assembly JMSU01 (sample SAMN02769580, study PRJNA246767) | bioreactor metagenome | isolation source: Culture-1 Bioreactor ArsB derived from microbial biomass from the upper 2 cm... | place: Germany: Bremen | collected day 87 after inoculation
TCTAATATCCATGAGCTTGCTGTGAAGCTTACCGATATCAGATGCCTTATGCAGTATGGAAGTAGCCTTGTTATCTAAGCTCTTCGTTTGTACTTTTAGATTACTCAACACATTCCTCCTTACAGTTTATCAGAAATAATGTTCTATTCCAATAATTTCAAGAACCTCTTCACCATATCATTTTTTGTAATTATTTTCAACTAAATCTGACGAACTGCACGTTTGAGAGGATAAACTGCATATTTTTATTTAATAATTAGTAAGAACATATATTTTTAGATATGCTACTGATTTACGTAATAAAAAAACGTCTCTATACTTTCTTCTAAATAAGATAAGCAGTTAATATTCCAACTACTCAAAATTTCAATAAATATCTGTTCAGCTTTTATCTCAAATTCTCTTGTATTAATTCTTGTATTATATTTACATAAAAATTATTATAACATTGTCTTGACAAATATCTCGGCAACCGATATAATTATGTCATCAAGCGATATGTCGTCATGCGACATATCGTATTATCATCAACAAGTAGGATTGGAGGTAATCTTGTGCCAGAGAGTAATGAGCGAATGGCTTTAACTGAGGCTGTATTTTATATTTTACTTACATTAAAAACACCTCTTCATGGTTATGGCATTATGCAACATGTCAGTGAAATAAGTGGTGGAAGTGTTCAATTAGGTAGTGGTACCCTCTATGGTGCTATTAATACTCTACTGAAGAAAGGCTGGATTAAAATATATCACCAAGATGGTACTAGTCGTAAGAAAAAAGAATACATACTCACAGAACAAGGTCTACGTATAGCATACCAAGAATTGCTACGCTTACAACATCTTACACGGTTAGGTGAAGATATATTAGGAGGTGAAGTCCATGACTAAGATTGCGATTAGATTTTTTATGGATTATGAGAAGGAAGAAAAATGGCTTAATGACATGGAAAGTAGAGGGTATCATTTTCTTCGTTTTTGTTTATGCTTATATATATTTGCAATAGGTAAACCTAATACGTATACTTATCGTATCGAATTACTAGAAGATATGCCTCTTAATTACAAAAGTAGGGACTACTTAAGTTTTCTAGAGGATACAGATGTAGAGCATGTAGCCTCATGGGCAAGATGGGTTTATCTAAGAAAAGAGCAAGCAAAAGGTCCACTTCATCTTTTTACTGATTTGAACAGTAAATTGAAGCATTTTAAACGCATTTTTTTATTACAGATGGGTTTAACACCATTATTCATTGTTACTTTAATTAATATGCTAAGATTAACTAGTGATCATGGTGGATCTTTCTATCCAACTTTGAGTTTTATATATGGACTACTTTTTGTTTTTTTTGTCCCATATGTTATAAAAACATACTTTAAAATTAAAAGTATACAGAAGCAAATGCAGCTACACGAATGAGCAAAATAAGGGTAACAGTATTTTATCATTTATACTGCTACCCTTATTTACTTCGTACTAAGACATGAACAATTAATTCATTATCTCCCCCAAAGAATTGAACTATTCTAACTCTCCTAATAAAAATGAAATTCTAATTTGTGTTTTTTCAAAGCCACTTAATTCATCATACTTTTCTAATTGATAAAAATGCGTTTTTAAGCTTTTATATAGTTTACTAAATTCGTGGTATGCAATATAATCATCCCTATAGTCAGCTAGTTTTTCATCATACTCATTCAGAATATTGCCCATTTCTTCTATAAGTATCTTATTGGTATCATTATAAAGTAATGGTATTTTTTCTCGTGCATTAGTTTGATTAATACCTTCTGTCAACTCATTATATTTATCCATATATCTAGAATGACATTCATTATATAAAAGCATACCCTGTTCAGCCTTTGATATTTTATTGTTACTATAATGCATATAAAATCCTATAATCAATGTCAAAAATATAATTGGAATTATAAACATCCATTTCATATGTATTTTTTTCATCATTTTAATTTCTCCTTAACTTCTTGTTCAATTCTCTTTAGTCTGTTCTCAAGGACTTTTTCTGATTCATCAAAATTATTATTTATATAGATTATCCTATTAATATATTCTGTAGCATAGTATTTTATATTTTTTTGAGTAATTTCTGGGAAATCAAGCTCCATTTCATTAATAACATTTTTAAGTTTATTTAATTGGTTTATAAATCTATCTTTAGTACCTGCATTAACTAGATATTTAAATTCTGAATTTTGATATATAAAGCCTTACAAACACTAGTAATTAATGACTTTCTAGTACCTTCACTCCAATAATCATATAAATAATCTCTTAAGTAGTCAGGTTCTGGGTTATCATCACAATGTATATTTACTTTACCATTCATTTCCATTGTTTTCAAGCATTCCTGGTGAAATGTATGTCTTATGGACTACACTACACTGACATAACGCAGATTGGTATAAAATCTATCATACAAGATTTCCAACAATATTTCTACAATTCCTGACGAACTGTTCGATTTATGGGATAGAATGCAATAAATCTTTAATTTTATGTAGTTTGGGTTATAAACCGTTATCATCTTTTGTAGGATAATAACCAACAAGTAAAACTAAACTTAAAATTATTAAAGAATTAGAATTAAACTTACATATCTTAATATTACTTGCGAAAATTAATATCAACCAAATCAGACTAAATTTATTCTTCAAGTCCTAATATGTATTTTTTCTCGATACTCAGCAACATACTCAAAATATTCCTAATTATGCTTTGTCATTTTTTAATTTTCTTTAATAATTTTTAAGTTTTTTTTGTCTTTTTTTGTAACCTTTTTAGGGAAATCTCCCCTTATATATATGAAGAGGTAATTAAGAACCTCAAGACTTGTAAAAAATAAAATTAACATAAGAAAGGGAATGAATAAAATGAGAAAAATGAGAGTATTATTATTAACTGTATTGATGTTAGGTTTGTTTAGTTTTGGAGCTTATGCACAGAATAGTGGTGATACACTAGTAGAGGAATTTAGATCAGGCACTACACTCTTTCGTTCAGTTACTAGCACCGATGACTTAATACCTTTTATCTCCGATAACATAACTAATATGGGTTCATATCTTTCATTAACAACATCATCATATGCTAGTCAAACTTGTGATACTTTAAAAACTAATATTTATGTACAAAAACTTGTTAATGGAACATGGACAGATGTTCAAACCTATACTTTTACTGAATATAACACTAGTTCTATGACAAAAGTAGTTAGTCATTACGGAATTAACTCAAATGATACTTATCGCGCTATATTTAATCATTATGCCACTGATGATGGTGTAACACATATGAAGCAACATATTTCTTCTGGTGTGTAATAAAAATTGTAGATTAAAAACAAAAATAGTTGGTATACTAATACCAACTATTTTTTATAATTTACTCGTTTAAATTTAATATCACTTCTAAAACCTCATTATAATTTGATCCAGTAACTTGAATCTCAATATCTTCTGCATTAACTATACCAATCGTTAAAAGATCATTATGGAAAACTCGATATTCTATACCCTGCCTATTTATTATTTCACTTTCAAAAAACTCACTATTATAGGTAACCATAGTCTCAATAGTTGATTTATCTTTAGTCGTGTACCTTTGTGTGATATCAATTTTTTGATTATTATTATCAATCAAGTTTATAATTAAATTTATCTCGTTACCAGCAATATTCTCGAGCTTATATGACCCAATTGTTACTGGGCATTTGTATTGAGTCCCCTGTTCTTCATTAATTGCATTTATTTTCTTTAATAATTCTTCGTCTCTAGTAACTGTTTTTTTATCAATATCTCTTGAATGAAACTGTAACGTATTCCCAGTAACCGTTGTCAACAACCGCTTAAACAAACTGGCATTACTAGATAAATCTAATGACACGATCAGCACTAGAACTATACTGATAATAAATGCGAGCCTATAGGTTTTTCTAACCTTGTATCTTCTTCTCATTGCCTGTTCATGTATGTCGCGATTTAGGTTATTCCAGATTCTGTCTTTTACTGTCTCATCTATAGGTATAGCACTCATACTATTATCTGCATATGCTCTAAGTCTGCGATCTAAATCGTTATACACTTTGTCTTTCTCGTGCTTCATTAATGACCGCTCCTTCCATTTTCTCCCATAAGACTTTTCTTGTTCTATGTAACTTGACTTTAGTATAAGGTAATGATATGCCTAATATCTTGGCTATCTCCTTAAGCTTATACCCTTGTGAATGTAATAATATGACCTCTTTGTCGATAATCGAAAGCTCATCAAGTATCTGAGTAATATAGATATCTTCAAATGCTTCACCAATAATATCTTTGTCACTACTTATCTCATCATTAATGGGCGTAGGAAATAGATTACGCCTATTCTTATTATCCTTTGCCTTAGTAATGGCCATATTATAGGTTATTTTCAGTATATAATTACGAAAATGGTCTGTATCCTTTAGCTTATGCATATTCCTAAACCCAATGCGAAAAGCGTCTTGTGCAATTTCTTCACAATCTTCATTGTTATTAAGAATCCTATATGATGTCGTATAGACGAGCCTATAATATTTATCATACAAGTATTGATACAAATCCTCATTACCATTATCGACTTTAAGCATAATGCCACTCCCCTGTAGTAAATATTACGTATTTTTATATTTGACTATACAAGGTTATTTTCTCATTAAACACTATGATTTGTCAAGACATGTCACCTATTCCATACAAATTTTATTGAAATGTATCAATAGTTACTCGTATTCATCTTTTTTATCGTATATAGTAGCTATATAATTTTCTCTATAATAATCCTATTAGAAAGGGTAACACCAATAAAGCTATCATATAACCAAAAAGCAAGGTAATCTTTTGTAAGACTCCCTGCCTTTTTCAATTTATTTAACTACTCTATCTCCAATATAGGCATTCACTTCTTTGTTATATGTATAATCTTCTGAGATGATAAAAGAAATATCGTTGGATTGATTAAAATTAGACCAATCATCCTTGGCTATCCTAGACCTTATTTCTATGAACTCATTAGGCTGTAAAATATCGGCACCTTCTTGAAAAGATAGCACTAACTTCGTATCATATACAGGGTCATCTTTTTTTCTAATAAACTTATAGGCTATCTGAGAAATATCTCTATTGGAGTAATCAACAAAAAATTGATTAGCCTCTTCCCCATCATTTGTAAATCTATAATCTAATTTAAGGTTTTTTAAGTGAATGGGGACTTCTGAATTATTAACAACACGGTAATTAGGGAATAGTGTATTTTTTATAATGGCAGTATCTTGATTATAAAATTCTACACTTACTTTTCTAGGATCCTGTTGATAGACTTTATTAGCACTTGTAGATATATCCATTGACACGTCTCCACCCATATATCCCGCTGCACTTAGAGTAATTTTGTACAAACCTACCTTCTCTGGAATGAAGCTAATAACTTTATGCATTAACACAATTTGCTTGTTTTCGATGAGTTTATTATCTCCATCATATATCTTTATATATGTAAAATAACTATAAGCATTTTTTGAAGGTTTTAGCAAATTAATAGCGATAGGTTTTGAAATATCATCAATATAAAAGTAATGATTTTTAACTTCTTTTTTCTTTAAATTGAAGATATAGTTAAAACCGAAATGATGGACTCCTGTCTCATAATCAATATCTTTATTTGTTACCATTTCTATGACCTTAACAGGATTAAGAACTCCATGGCCATAATTAGTATCTTTCCCTGTAGGACCAAAATCTTCACAGTTTTCATAGAGAATTTTTTTAATTTCCTTATCTGTTAGCTCTGGATTTGCTTCTAACATAAGAGCTATTACCCCTGATACATATGGAGTGGACATACTTGATCCACTTTGCACAATATATCCATCATTTGTAGCATAATCCGTTGAATTAATATTTACTCCTGGTGCACATACATCTGGTTTTATGTGGCTTATATAAGGAGATCCTTTTCCAGAAAAAGTAGCTAAATAAACCCCACCTTTCCCTGAGTCTGCCACACTACCAACTGTTATGGCATTTTTAGCTAATCCTGGTGACATAACGGAAGCATTAAAGAACGATTCTTTACTTCCAGCTGCCACACAACATATAATACCTTTTCTAACTGCTTTATTTACAATTTTACACAATGGGTCATTTGGATTTTGTGAAGGTGTTCCAATACTTAAGTTTATCACTTTAATATTATATACATCTTTATTATCAATGCACCATTGAATAGCCTTAATAACGTTACTCATAGGTCCATTACCTTTACTATCATAAACTTTATGTACCACTAATGCTGAACCAGGAGCTATTCCCTGATTATTTTTATTGGCTTCTCCTGTGCCACTAATTATGCCTGAAACATGTGTCCCATGTCCATTGTCATCATAGGCTTCTGTACCATTTCTCTTTGTCCAATCTTTAAAAAAAAGCACTTTACCTTCATCTAAATCTTGATGATTTGCATTAATCCCACTATCAATAACAGCTATTACTATATCCTCAGTAGAATACTGATTTGTGTTTCCATCTCTATCACCTGTTAATCCCCATTCTTTTCTTATAGCGTTAATGCCTGTTGTTTCATTAGTGACCTCCATACATGGCATAAAATCACTGTCATAATAAATTGTTTCTATTTGATCTTTTTGGACAAGTTTTAGTATTTCTTCTTTTGTTAACTCAGCACAAAAACTATTAATTGAAGCTAGTTCAAATATGTTATCATAACACATAGATGCTGCCAATCCTTCCCAGTCATATATGAACGCTTCTTTAATTTCAATAATAACGGGTATTTTTTCTACACCATCTTCAATCATTTCAAGCTTCTGATCTAATGCATCCGATAACCGATTCTCATTAACATCTAGCATACCACTTCCTTGTATTTTAAGTTCTTCCTGTGCCTTTTCTGCTTCTAATCGTATCATATCCAGTTGTTCATGATAGAATTGAAAATCAACATCCTCCTGGGCTGGTAATGCGTTAGAAAAACTTATTGTTGGTATTAACATCATAATTATTAATACTCCTAATCCTATACCTAGTTTCTTCTTCATAAGTATAACCATTCCTTTCACAAACTCAAGACAAAAACGTAAAGAAATTGTACTCTGAGTTTCTTTATTTTTTTATAATCGGTCATAGAGATTTATAGTTAACTTTAAGTAACAGGGAGGTAGTGGACAGTTAATACTACTTGCTTTTAGTTCTACAGAATTATTCGCTTAGTACGCCAATAAGATATGAGTTTAAGATTTTACTAGCCTTTTAGTAAATTATACACATTTCAATATAAAATGGCAATATAAAATTTTCTACATAATTATACAATTTTATTTTTTTATAGATATAAAAGTTTTTATAGTGTATTACTGTATATTTATTTTATTAATAATGATTCATTTTATTTAATTAACACCAATCCATTATACTTGCAACATGTTAACAATATTTGTAGTTGTAATTAAGTTTAAAAAAAGACCTTTAATCACTATTGCGATTAAAGGTCTTGATATCATTAGTTTTCTAATTCGTAGATAAAACCATAGAGTATCTGAAGAATTTTACCTCTTGTTAACGTTTCTTTCAGATCTGATTGGTCATCAACTATTTTATAGTATCTTGCTAATCCAACGTAACCATCATCTTTATTTATGATATTTTCAATGTCCTTGAAAATATCGGACTCGGCTAATTCTTTCTGTCCCATTCCATTAATAACCCATCTAAGTAATTCAACCATGGTAACATTTTTATCTTTGTTGAAGTAATTCGCTTCTTCAATGATGCCCATTCTAACAGCATCTTGAACATATCCATAATATGGATCGTTTTCATCCATGTCTTTGAATCTTAATTTTTCAACATTTGTATAGTTTCGACTTGCTGATGGTATATAGCGATATTGGCGTTGAAGGGTTAAAACGACCCATTTTATGGCATCTTTTTTCTTAAGAACGCCCTTAGGTGCAAATGCTTCACTATCCGCTCTTACAAATCCCATCTTATTCATTAGTTTAATAGCTCTCTCGTAAGCATGACCATCTATATCATCAAATACCCTTACCTCATCAGTTCGACCTTCAAATTCTTCCCCACTGTAATCAAGTGTATTACCTGTTACAGCATCAATATATCTAAAGGCATATGGCTTAAGACCATATACTAATACTAATTGTTTCTGTGGTACAATGATGCTATCTTTTTCTTCTTTTTCCTTATCTATCAATTGAATCAAATTCTTCTCTAATCCTACTTCTTTGTAGAAGATATTACTAGCTTCTTCAGCGCTTATGATTGATTTTGGTCGCTCTATCTCTAGATCATACCCCCAATTGAAATTAATTCTCGTAAATGTGTCTGTAACGGCATCGTATTCCATATCAAAACCATTATCATAATAAGGTATATTATCAATGGTACGTACACCATTTATGCTAGTTTTACCATCTTCTGTATTGACTTCAACTGTCAATTTTTCATCTTTTAATAATGGGAACATCTTTTGGATAAGCGCTTTTGCTTTTTCTTCAACAGCTCCCTTATCTACAGTATTTTTCTCCCCAAAGCGATTATCGTATTGTGCTTGTGTAATTTCTCCAGCTGCTAATAATAACGCACACCTTTCTTCATAATCACTCTTCGTCATTTCCCCATATTGGTACATCATTGCATATTCTGTGAAAATATTTTCAGGCTTCCTAATTCTATATCGTACTTGCATAATATCTTTTGATTCAGCATCTATTACAGCACTCACATAGAATTCTGGTTCTTCTGATTCTATGTTCAAGTTCCAGAACTTGCCTTCTTCTCCTCTATGCCAGCTACGGTAATGACTATAAGCAATTTTGCTGTCTGTAACACTCGAAACTTCACCAATACTCTTCATAACGATTTGTTGAGCTGTTTCTCTTGAGATAACACCTTTCTCTGGGATAATCTCTACTGCACCATCTCTATCAAAAGATGACTCTTGAGTAACTGAATCAGCCTTCTTGTTTTCCTTAGCTCCCATACTACCATAACCATATCTAAAACCATATATATCGTCTTCTAGATAGAATCTTTTATGATTGGCATCGAGTAACCCATTCTCGGACTCATCAAAATAGTAGACAGGTCTTAGAATTTTTTTATCTTCATCATATACATTAATATACTTAACTTTCACTGCACTTAATTCTTTAAAATACTTGGTTGCTTCCTCTTCTGCTAAACTGTTTGCTTTCTTTTTGTAACTGATTTCGTCCCATCTTTTTTGAAGAGCCATAATCTTACCTGTCACGCCAGATACAGATATATTAATGAAGTTATTAAGAAATAATTCTCCATCAATTTTTCTTACATAGACAAAATTATGATACTCATCATGTCGATATAGTTGTGTGATTTTATCATCTTCCATTTCATCTATTTCAACCATATCACCTTTTAATTCGCTATAATGTTCATTCATATATTCTATTACAGTCTGTTTTACTTCATCTCTTGTATATTTTAGAATATTTTTATTATCTCTCTCCCATGTGTCAAATCCTATAATCTCACCTGATTCAGCATCTGCCTGAACATTAATTGAATCCTCACCTATCTGAAAATGGATATTCCATATCTTCCGAAGATACACATCATCTGTGTTAAGATAAGTGTCTTCAACCTTATAACCATCTGCTAATTTCATTTCTTTGGCAACTTTTTCTACGATGTCATCTAATTGTATAATGCTACTTGCTACATCCTCTTTTGCCAATAATACGTTATCCGTTTTTGCCATTTGGTCTACATTACCAACTGTAGGCAATGTATTAGCATAGATTCCTTGTGACAAAACCATTACTCCTAATGCCGTTGCTACTGATTTTTTTATCAGTCTTTTCATGGTACTCCGCCTCCTACATTTTTTTATTCTTCTAAAGTTAGACGCTTTGTCTTGGTAAAAAGTTCCATCTTTTTATATTATATTTTATATTTTTTAGAATAACAATTAATTTCGGGAAGAGTACCACTATTGGTCTATCCTTTCAATGCACCTGTCGTAAAGCTTTTTTGAACTTGACTACTCATGGTGATATAGATAATAACCGTTGGTATAGTTGCAACGACGAGGCCAGCACCTAACTCGCCCCACCTCGTAGCATATTGTCCTACCATGCCCATAATGCCTACTGTAAGGGTCTTCAATTCTTGTTTACTAATAAATGTTGTTGCAAACATAAGTTCATTCCAACAACTTAAATAGGTAAAGATGGACACCGTTGCTAAGGCGGGCTTGGTTAAAGGTAACATGATCCTACCAAATGTCTGATAGATGGAGGCTCCATCAAGACAGGCAGACTCTTCTAACTCTTTTGGGATATTGCCATAATAACCAACAAGGATATAGATCGCCATTGGCAATGAAAATCCAATGTAAGGCAAGATGAGTGATGCATAAGAATTATATAATTTAACTTTTTTAAGGAATATAAACAAAGGTAATAATGTGGCATGCATGGGTATCATTAAACCTAATAAAAATATAATCAATACCACACCACTTAATTTCCATTTCATTCTAGCAATACCATAGGACGCCATAGCTGCTAAAATACATGTGATGATCACTGTTATGGTCGTAACAATAATACTATTCATAAAATAAGTACCTATATGTCCATCTAGAAAAACACCCATATAATTTTTCCACAGGAATTTTTCTGGTAGTCCTAGTGGATTGCCTCCGAATATTTCTTGGTTTGTTTTTAGTGAGAAGGTAATAAGCCAGAATAATGGATAAATCTGAATAATAGCGATAACGATTAATAGGGTGACTTCTATATTTTTTCTTAATTTTGACTTCTCTTTTTTTATCATATGACTCTTATACCTCCACTCTAAATTTCATGTTTTACTTTGAATAATTTTTGTATCATGATAGTGAATATCAAGCACTCTACTATAATAAAAATTGCCATAGAACTTCCATATCCATACTGATTTTGTAGAAAAATTTGGCTGAACATCAGTGTTGTGGGTACCTCTGTTGCATGAATAGGCCCGCCTTTTGTTAAGACATAGATAAGATCAAAGGTTTTAAGTGAGCCTATGAGAGCAAATGTAACACATACCTTAATCATTGGCATAATAAGGGGAATGGTTATGCGTACAGCGGATTGAAAATGAGTTGCTCCATCTACTCTAGCTGCTTCATACAGAGATCTTGGTATAGCTTTGATTGCTGAATACAGCAATAACATATGGTAGCCAATATACTGCCATACAATAACAAAAAACGCACATCCCAATGCGGTCTCAGGGGATGCTAGCCAATTCTGCTGTAGAAAATCCAAATTTAATTTTTCCAATATATTATTTAACAGACCATATTTAGGCTGATATATTTTCATCCATAATTGACCAATTACCGTTGTTGAAATAATAACCGGTATAAAATAAACCGTTCGAAAGAAACCTTCACCTTTAATACCCTTGGTGATAAATAGGGCTAAGATAAGGGCTAATGGTACTTGTACAAATACAGATAGAAGTGCTAGTAAAAAAGAATTCTTAATAGCAAACGAAAACCCATCCATATTGTTTACAAATAATCTAATATAATTCTGCAATCCAACAAAAGTACCTTTACCAATGCCATTCCACTCCAATGTACTGTAATAAGTAGAAAAGAATATGGGTAATATAGCAATTAAAGCAAAGACGATAAATGCTGGAAATACAAATATAAAGATTGCTTTCTTATTGCTTAAAACTCTATTCACGCTGTCATCCTTCTTTCTTTTATGTTAAAAATATAAGGGGCAGCTTCGTGAATGCCAGCCCCTTGTGCTTTATCCAAATTTTTATTCATTCATTTTCTGCATTGCTTCTGCAAATTCTTCAGGTGTTTTGGTACCTGCAAATAATTCTTGTACCAATACTTTATGTTTCTCTGCATCTGCTCCAACTAATTTGGTATCCCAAGCTAATACGAATCCTGTAGCATTGTTAGCTAAATCAATAAGCTGCATGGCTAATGGGTCCATATCATCTCCCAGACCTTCTATCTTCCAAGTAGGCAATCCAGCTCCTTCTAAGGCACTTTCTTTAGACATATTTTCTGTAATAAAGGCGATGAATTCAACGGCTGCTTCTTTATGTTTTGTGTTATTATTTACCATAAAACTATCTATGGCTCCACCTAAGAAATCGTTCTTATTCCCTGCACCATCAGGTAATGCTGGGAAATTCTTAGCAATGACTTTATCTTTTACCAGTGAAACCTCTTCATTTTGTATTTCACTGGCTAACCAACTTCCTATATAATGCATAGGTACTTCACCATTAAGAAACATAATCTTTGCTTCATCATTGGTATAAGCTAACACGCCGTCATCAAAAGCCTTTTTATTCACTAAATCCTCTAACATACTTGCACTTTCAATAATGGATGATTGATTGAAAGATGCTTCCTTATCAAGTGCTTGGTTACATGTATCAACACCAGCTGTTCTAAGAGCTAATGCATTCTGCCAGAACATGGCTGGCCATCCATCCTTAGCACCTACACTTATGGGACTGATTTTATTTTCATTAAATGTATCCACAGCTGTTAATAATTCTTCATATGTATCCGGTATCTTAACACCATATTGATCAAATAGTTCCTGGTTGCAATATAAAACACCAATCCATGATACGAAAGGTAAACCGTATAATTTACCATCATATGTTAAATTAGAAGTTGTACCTGATAAAAGCCTGTTTTTCTGTTCATCTGATATATAAGCATCTAAGTTAAGTACTTGATCCGCTTCAACAAAAGGCTTCGCAAATCCTGCTCCCCAAGCAAAGAAAACATCTGGCGCTTCGTTAGCAGCCATGGCTGTCTTAATTTTTGTCTTATATGCTTCATTCTCTGTAGCATCAATAAGAATCTCAACATTTGGATGCTCTTTCTTGTATAGATCTAATGCTTTGTTAAATGACCGAGCATTAGCATCAGCATCTGTCGTCCAAAGATGCCATACATTCAAAGTAATCTTTTCATCTGTACTGCTACCTTGACTTGATCCTTTGTTTGACCCTTGTTCATTGGTTGTTTCTTTTTTATCTGTATTTTGACCACAACCAACAACTACAATAGCCATTACCCCCACTAACATCAACGCTATAACTTTTTTTAGCCAACTATTCATTTCTTCATTCCTCCTTGAATATATTTAACTCTTCTCTATCATACCTTGCTAGAAATAAAGAATATATATGTTTTCTTTACCATTATCTTTGAAAATTTTACTTCCCATGCTAATACAGCCTTACTTTTCTATTTGCTTTTTATATGCCGTAATAGACATCCCAATATATCTCTTAAACATAGCACTAAAATAATTGCCATCAGGTATTCCTATAGCCTCACCGATTTCATAGACCTTCATATCAGTGGTTCTCACATATTCTACCGCTTTATCCATTCTTATTTTGCTTACATAATCTTTGAATGTAATCCCCATCTTTTGTTTAAATAGCCGACTGAGATAACTGGGGTTAAGATAAAAATAAGCTGCAACTTTTTTAAGGGTTAAACCATAATTACTAATATTCTCCTTAATATACTGCTCCACATCTTTCATATAATCTTTTGCCATATGGGATTGGACACCATTGATGCAACTTATCATCTCTTCAACTAATGAAGATACAATGGCTTTACCATGGGGTAATGTTCCAATAGAAGCTATCGCATTAAAATACTCCCCTTCCTTACCTGATAACGTGTTTTGAATATTTAGGGATGCCATCATATAGAAGAGCATGGCTATTAAACGTGTTGCCTGAACACGAACATGTTCTATAAATATTTTATGTTCATACTGACTGCCATCCCCCATATGATTGAAGATCTTATGAACATAATCAACAGCATTACCTTTTAACCCAGCTTTAACCAAAAAGTGTAGCTGTTCAAGTTCTTCTTCTGAGACTGTATATAACGCTTGATAGCTACCTGATACAATATCCAAATCCTTATAACATATCACCATATGATTACCAAGTATAGCCTGATACCTTAAGGCTGTTAGTGCTTCTTGATAAGATTCTCGTACTGAATCAAGAACCGCCTTAGGTTCTCCAATACCAATGGTGGTGCGATACTGAAAATTATCTTCTATTAGTCCCATAATGTCATCACACTCAATACTTAAGTGTCCATGATCAAGGTTATAAAAGATCGTTATGCTTTCATTGGATTCTAGCAGAATGTATACCCCTTCCTTATCCTTATAGTATTTTTCTACCATATGCTTGACACCCAGAAGAGTGATCAGTCTGTCCTCTTCTGTTAACTGATTTCCTTCTGGTTGATCAAGTGTAATGATTGCGATTTGATATTTGGCTTGTGGACAAAAAGAGATTTGGAGAACGTTTAACTTCTCCTGTAAGTTATATGAACTGTTTTTATGGTGCAACAGGTCCAATAAAAACCGCTCCCGCATATAGGTCAAGTTTTCTTGTAATTTCTCTTTTATAAATTGATATTCAAATTCTTGTTTACGTTCCTTTCCAATGGTTTCTTTTACTTGAATAATAGACGCTTCTATTTTGTTTTTTTGAATGGGCTTAAGGATATAATCAGCAATACCTAAGTCTATTCCTGTCTGTGCATATTCAAACTTATCATATCCAGTTAAGATAATAATCTTGATCTTAGGATAACTCTCTAGAATAAGCTTGGACATCTCAAGTCCATCCGTATTAGGCATGTTAATATCTGTAATAATCAAATCAACATGCATTTCTTCTAAAATATCAAATACCTCTGCTGCACAACTGGCTTCATCTACAATATCACATGCTACTTTACCCCAATCTACTTGTTTTTTTAGTAATTCTCTTATAAGATACTCGTCGTCAACAATAAGTACTCTTAGTCGATCATTTGATTTCAATGGAATCCCCCTCTTTAGGTATATCAATGGTTACCTTTGTACCTTTATTTCTTTCACTTTCTATCTTGAAACAACTCTTATCCCCATATAGAATCCTAATACGCTCTCTTGTTGCCCATATACCCATACCATGGTGTGTTGTTTTGGACAATACCGCTAATTGTTCTTGATTCATTCCTATACCTGTATCTTCAACCATTAGCCTAATCTTATCTTCTAAGACATAGATGCGTACAATAATATCACCGTTACCTCCTGCTGGTCTTAGACCATGATATATACTATTTTCCACGAGAGGTTGTAGAATAAGCTTAGGTACTTTTATCTGATTTGTATCAGGGTCAATATGGTAAGTTACTTCAAAGAGATCTCCGTGTCTGATCTTTTGAATAAAGAGGTAATTCTTCACCGTTTCTACTTCTTCATGTATGGTAATCATATCTTTCCCATTACTAAGGCTCGTTCTATAAAAAATACCTAATGCACTTAAACTGTTAAAAGCTTCTTCATTACGATCTAACATCACGAGAGAGCTAATGGAATCTAAGGTATTATAGAGAAAGTGAGGTTTAATCTGTTCCATAATAATACCTAATTCTGCCTTCCTTTTGATTTTTTGTTCCTGGATAATCTTATCAATAAGCAATTGTATTTTATTGATCATAAAGTTATAGACATTCTTAAGCATACCAATCTCATCGTTATTCGTGCGTATACATACCGGCTGAAAATCACCTTTTTCCACATCTTTCATAGAATCTATTAAGCTATGAATAGGATCTGTAATCAGCTTTGAAATAAAGAGTGATCCGACTGCTACTAAGATGACATTCACCAATATAATCCCTAACAATCCCATGTTAAAAACACTTATATGGGCTGAAGCTTTCTCAAATGGTATGGTTTTCAAGAATTTCCATCCGTTATTTTGATTAACAAGACCTGTAATCATGAGGTTACTATTATTCGTATTAAAAGGTTGTGAAAAAGAATCTTTGGTGTCGAGCTTAGCTAACAATTTTTCTTGGTTTACGAGATTATTGTTGTTATAATTGACGACTGTCTGTCCATATTCATTCTGGATGAACACAGATGTATTGGTTTCTTTATCTAAACCTAAAGCTTTATGTAATACACTTTCATGGACATTAATCATGAGTAGTCCAATGGGCTCTAATGCGTTAAGACTATTAATGACTCTAATAAAAGATATCCATTTACCATCCTCTTCAACCAAAGGATTATGATTGACTCTCAGAATATAGCCCCCTTTTTTGTGAAGGGCTTCTTCATACCATGGCATATTTTTCAGATCATCTAATTCGATTGTTTTGACATTCTGTTTTTCTGTATAATATTTTTGACCGGTCTGGCTGAATATGTAAATAGAAGATACTTTTGAATTAAAGTTGATGAATTCACTCAAATAGCGATCGAGAGCTTTAAAATCGGTTTTTATATTACCCTCATCTACTTGTAAAGTTTTTTGAACAGTTTGATTAGCTAATAGTATTTTGGAATAGTTATTGATATCGTCAATGAGCATCTCAAGGCTTCGACTATCTGACCGAATACCCTGTATGGCTACTTCTTTCATTTTCTGACTCATATAATAGACAGATGTACGCTGATAGATCGCCACACTTAACCCAATACTCAATACTATTAAAATGAAATAAAATAACAAAATCTTATGCCGTATTTTCAAATGATTTATCTTTTCTTTTGACCAAATGACTATTTTATGCATGGATTTATGCCCCCTCATTATATGCCATATACCTCATATACTATCCAAATTCTATCAAAACTTATGGGATGCGTCTAGTTAATTTCACTATTAATCACTGATTGGAATTTTTTTCAAAAAAATAAAAGGTACGCTCCAAGGCATACCTTCTATTCTAAAACTTAATGTTGTTTCCCTCATTATTCAATTCCTCGATGACTATATATCCTTATTAATTATTTATACTCCCCACACAACACAATTATTGATTGATGTTCCCTACAATAAAATCTTGTTGACCTGCTGAACCTGATGCTACTTCATACTTAGGGAATACCACAACGATATCACCATTCTCCTGAATATAGAAACCTCTATCTTCCGTAATTTCCATTTCTTTAAAGTATTCTACATCGTATAGGATATCTTCTGTTTCCATTCGACTTAGCATCTGTTTCTCAACGGTTTCTTTTATAACACTAGCAAAATCATCACCTAATACATCTTTTAGTGTTAGACTATCACCTGTTTCAAGATTCATGTTATAAAATAGTATTTCGTTATATGCTGGGGCTAATGTTTGATATTTATAAATTTCAAAGGATATAATTTTATCTGTTATAAAATGTTTTTTATAATCAATAGTTGTCTCAACTTTTCTATATGTTTCCTCTGTTCCACCTGTCTCTAGGTACGCCTCTTTATACTCTGCATCTAATTGTGCTTGTTCTTCAACAAGGGCGTCAACACGAGCTGTAATCATGTCGTTAATTTGTTTTTCAACATCTTTGTTTTCCACATTGTCTACTTTCGGTACAGTCACTTCCCCTACAGATGTATCGTTATCAATGGTGTACTCTCTAAAAGTAATGATTTTGCCTATTTCTCCAAGTATTGGGATTTTGTATATATTTTCTGCTGCTACAGAACTCGCATTAACGGTAATACCTAGTACAACTACTAATGATGCAGCTGTTACACCTACTCTTTTAACCCATTTTGCTACCTTATTACTTTTGCTTATTTTATTCTTTTCCATACTAATTACCTCACTTTTCCTTCCTTTACTTAATGCTTCATCAATCACTTGATCCAACTGATCAGGTATTTGGATATCATCATAAAACTTATTTAATTCCTTTAGTTTATCATCCATACTTATAACCTCCCATTAAAAATTTTAACTCTTTAATGCCTCTTCTAAGTCTGGTTTTTACTGTATTTTGATTTAATTGAACTATATCTGCTATCTGATCTATCTGCATTTGTTTAAGATATTTTAATATTATAATGGATCTATACTTCTCAGATAATTTATCCACTGCATGATATAAATCCATTAATTCTTCTCGATCGACAGCTACTTCTTTAGCCGCTTCTATGTATTGTGTATCATATATAATTTTCTTCTTTTTTCTTAATGCTTTATTACTTTCATTAATGAGTATACGATAAAACCAAGTCTTCATATAGTCCACTTCTCTTAATGTATGAAGCGATTGTAATCCTCGATAAGTCGCTTCACTTACAATGTCTAATGCGTCATGCTCATTTTTCACATGACTATAGGCCAATTTATAGAATTCTTCTTTATTCTCTTTTATCATGTTTACGTATTTTTCTTCCAGCTGGTAGATCACTTATATTAACTCCTTTCACTTGACACCTATTAGATGGATTAAGTAAGGAAAAAGTTTCAAAAAAATGAATAAAATAATTCTTTCTTATTTTAGCATAGATCGTATCCCTTCATTTTAGTAATATTTAGGTATATTATCCTCCACGAAAAAAGCCAAGTAAAAACGTATGACACGTTCTTACTTGGCTAGGTTGTAAAAAGATACTCCTACCACCAAAAGAATTAACAGTGGTGGTCCCCATTCAGTTCACTCAAAATTAATGATGCTTTCAATTGAAAATTATCACACCGTCTTTAATAACCATCTTAACTTTTTGTAGATTTTCAATATTCTCTAGGGGGTTATCTTTTAAAATCAATATATCCCCAATTTTCCCATTTTCAATTGTCCCAAGAATCTCTTCTCTTCCACATACTGCAGCAGCATTTTTTGTAGCAGCAACAATTATTTCCATAGGTGTCATGCCAGAATCTTGCATGGACAATATATCATACATGGGCATCCCAAGATCCATTTCCTTCCAATAGGGATCACCACCATAATCATTGCCAAGAGCAACTAATCCTCCAAGTTTAATGAAATTTATCAAGTTTATCTTGGTCATAAAAGCATTGTATTGCAATACTTCTTGTGTAGGTACAAGATACATATTATTTTCTACCATTTGACTTAAAATGTCCTCATGAACATTTGTCATCCAGTTGTGAGCTATATCGTCAACACCTGCATTAATAGCTGTTTCAATATTGCTACTATTGGATACAGATACATGGGCTGTTACTTTTATGTCCTTAGAATGCGCTACCTCTACAATTGCAGTAAGTTCCTCTTGTGATAGAATAGGATAAATTTCACCAAATGGCTCTCCTGTCTCAAGGGCTACTTTTATCACATCTGCTCCTTTATTTATGATGTCTAGCGTCTTTTCTCTTGCATCTTGAACAGATGTAATCCTTAAAGCCCACGGACCCTGGGGATACCCACCTGGCACTGTAAACATTGGTCCCACCATGATAACTCTTGCATACTCGGGACGAGCATTAATATTATCTCTCATATCAAATAATGGTTGACTGATATCAGCTCCTAAATCCCTTACGGTGGTAACTCCCTGTTTAGCCCATTCTTTTAAGTTATAAGCATGAAATCCATAATGAACATGTGCATTTATAAACCCGGGTAGAATATAACCTCCTTGTACATCAATACATTTATAATCATCCGGCACTTTGTTGCTCTTGTTATGACCTACGTATTCAATCACGCCATGATCAATAAGTATGATAGCATCTTCTATCGGATGACCACCATTACCATCAATCAGCGTACCACCCATAAGGGCTATTTTTTCTCTCTTATTCCCTACAGACTTATCCTTTGCATGTTCAGTAACAACTGTGTGTCTACCACTATGACTCTTCAGGGTATAGGTACTCACTTGACATCCTGGTTCAAATTCTATTTCTTTTTTGCTGTTATCTTTCAAATTGATCCAAAAAGGCTTGTAGGTAGGCTTATAATCATGACTGTATGTTATTTTATTAATGAGTATATTTTCTCCATCATTCGACCAATGCTGTGGATACAGATTTTTGCTCTTTATCTCCAATCTATCAAGCTTACTACTTGCAATATCCGTTATGTAAACCGATGTATTATAATAAGGTTCTTCTAATGCTACTGCTAAATCAACACTATTAGGAGACCATACGATTGATTGTATCGATTTGTCATCTGTCTCCACTTTTGTCACGTTTCCATCACTCACTGTCATAATGTATAATTCATATTTAGAATGCCATCCCTGTTTACTCCTATTCGAAACAAAAGCTATTTTTTCTCCATCAGGTGACCACACGGGCATGTAATCATCGGCAGGGTGGGATGTAAGATTAATTGCTTTTCCAGTTTTTAATTCTAAACCATATATTTCCTGATCTACATCCCTATAAGAGGATAACAGCAGGTACTTTCCATCTGGCGACCATCCAGAGACCTTATCAAGAGAAGTTGTTCCCTTAACAGGTTCCATATCTGTTCCATCATCCTTCATCATATAGGTTTGCCACTTACTATTGCTACTTTGTGTAAAGGCAATCTGCTTTCCATTAGGTGACCATGTTACACTCTTGTAGATCTGTTTATTGTTTGTTAGATTAATCAGTTTATCCGTTTCTGAATCCAATCTATACAAATCACCTAAGGTATGTTCATCTTCAATAAATACTAAATCAATAGATTCTTTTTCTGATTCCATGGGGTTACTTCTTAAAACGTATAAACCAATAAATAGGACAACTATTAGGGTAACTATCCCAGCAATCATATGTTTTCTTTTTAAACATTTTTCATTCCTTTCACCCATCACGCATACCTCCATAATTAATTTATCTCATGCTAATAAATTATAGAAGATTATCATTGTGGTTGCTTTACATTTATTGCTTTTATTCATTACACATCTTCTAATGGAATCCAAATTTCATAACTATGGTCCTCTTGTAAATTTCGACTAAAATCAATGACTTCTATCAAATCTAATTTATTGGATAGCTTATACTTGCTTTCTGGAAGCCATATACCATAGATATAATCAAGTACTTCATAAAACCTTTCTATATCTGAATCAAACTTGAATCGAAATGATGCAAATAGACTTGATGGCACCTGAAAAGATACCATTCCCTGTGGAATAGAGTCTTTATCTGCAACTTCCAATGATGCTATATAGTTAAAAAATTCACCACGATAACTATCAAATGAAACGCCATAACCCGTATAGCCTATTATGTCATTTAATTCTAAATAACGCTCATAAAAAGCATCCCAAAGTTTTGGTACTGCTCTTGTATGTTTATTTTCATCAAATGAACAAGTTATTTTCATGCCAATTACAGTAAAACTATTTTTTCGAAATATTTTTGGTCCAAAAATACAACCTGCCTTATTGGTAATAAGTTTTCTTCCTCGAATATCAACATGTTCAAAAAGATCAATGGACTCATCTTTTTTTCTATAGGTTTCCGGAGAGATATTATGTAAGCCTTTAAATGCTCTTGTGAATGCTGCATGAGAATTATAGCCTGTATCCATTGCTATATCAATAATACTTTGATTAGAATAATGCAGCTTTTGTGCTGCTATTGTCAGTCTTCTTTTTCTAACATATTCCATAACACCTATCCCTACGATGGCTTTAAATAAGCGATGAAAATGAAATTTTGAACTCAATGAAATATCTGCTAACTTGTCTAATGTTATTGGGTCTTCTATATTCTCTTCTATATAATCTAACACCTTTTGAATACCCTCAATATAATTCATTCTATCCCCCGTCTACTAACGCGCTTAACATATTTTCTTAGGGTATATGCACCATCATGAGGCTCACCTGCATAAGTCTCTGACATAGCTCCACAAGTGGTGATGCGGGTAACCCCTGCTCTGTATAAGATCTGCGATAGTGTGTCACGTTCTGTCTTCGAACAACTCAGGAAAGCAGTCTGTAGATGTCCATGTTGTTCACGTAGGACGTGGATTAATTCCTGTCGTTTAATGGGCATAAGCCATATGTTACGATTCAGTGGTAATGGCTTAAGCATGGGCTTATACGCCATCATAATGGATACCTCCTGAGATTCATCTATGAATAACTTCTTCTCACCTAGTATGGCTTCCATCTTAACCAACTGACGTGTCCATGTTATCTCCGCTTGTTCTCTTAAATCAAGCTCCTTTGGTGGATACTGCTCATTAGCCACAATAAGTGCTTGTAGTAAAGCTTCACCAAAATCTTCTAATGCCTGCTTATCTTCCGTTTCGTAGAATACACATTGAGGTGAATTACAATATTGTTGGTCACTGATACAGATTTCGTTAGCTAAGCCTGTAATATCCTTTTCACTCTCATCATGCGCCGTGAAATAAGCAAAACTCATACGATGTCCCCACTCAATGAGGGGTAAATGTGGTGGTGCTAATTGTCTGATTCCCCCTATAGCTTCATCGGATCCCCATACAATAACACCATCAACTAGACCCGCTATCTCTGTTAATGTCTTTGTATCCTTAGATGGTATATCAAAGACATAGATATAGGGCTTAAGCAGAGGTTCAATCTCTACTAATGCCTTCAATAATTTGATGGATATACCACCTTCATAAGAGGGAAGCTTCAATATATTTATATTACCTGTTAACAACCCTTCGATAATACTCATGACCGATAAGGCTACTACATTACCTGCCCCTATATGCATCATCACCCCATAGGGTTGATATTTCTCTTCTATACCGTCAGAAATTATCTTCCATTCATAGAGTGCATCGCCTAATTCCCTATCTATCTTCTTCCATAACGCATCTCTAGTAAATAATTTCAGCATGGTATCTATTAGTATCTTCGCCTTCCACTGGCTCATACCTTGCCCTACTAACTCTTCCATTAATGCCTCTATATCCATAGCTGTAATCAATGTATGAACAGCTTCAATAACAACTTCCTGAGGTAATGGCTCTAATAGTAGCTCTTGTTCTAGATATACTTTTAACTGGCGTAAATAATGCTCCTTTAATTGTCCTTCTATAACTTCTCCTCTAAATAGATGCTCCATGGCTACCTCCTTTCATGAACTCAGCCGCTGTCATAGCACATGATTTTCCTTTGCTTGTTCCTGCACGACCAAGCACTTCAAAATAAGGTGTTGTGATACCACAACCACAATCCCTTCCATCACGTAATACAGCCATATCTCCCATCACAATAGACGATATGGGCATGGATGACACCAATGGGCTTATGAAGCTCAGAAACCCCGGTTGGTCATAGCCTACAGGTTCAAGGGTCTTCACATCTCTGATAATCACCCGACTCCAAATGGGTACATGCATATGATGATTCTTACACTCTGGATAAGCCACACTATGCTCCACAGCGCTATAAAAATCACGACAATTTTCTGCAGGGATGCCCAATACGGATTCCACTAAACCATAGAGTTCTTCTTTATCAATTGCCTGATCATTGTATTCTTTCCAGCCACCACCAGTAAGGATAACGGACTTATTACTCAAGTTGAACCGCATATTGTTATCTTTAAGGAGTTTCAATAGCATATAGAGATACGCTGGAAAACCTAACATGCGTACGGGTAGACGCATCTTCGCATAACGCTTAAGAGCAGCTATGATTCCGAAATAATCGATACGATAGTCATTGCCAACGGAGCGAATTGCAAATGTCTTACCAACTGCTGGTGCAAAACGCATCATACCTAAGAGCACTTTTACATTCCCCATCTCATTACCATCTCGTGGCTCATAACCTAAGAGCATGTAATTGGTGGGCATTAGGGATATAAGACCATGATATTTCATGGCTTTTATAATCATCTTCGTTCCGAGTCTGACTGAATGCTTATCCAGAAATACCTGACTTTTCTGTCCCTGAGTTCCCGATGAAGTTGCATGGATATCCACTGCTGATGGGTCAATGCTCGTAATCTCATGATACTTAAAGAAATGAGCTGGTATAGTTGGTATCTGGGCAAGATCTTCTTCTGTCTTAAGAATGTCCACATCATAATTAGCTTCTTCTAACAACTGTTTATAGAATGAACATTGATTTTCATGATGAATAATGGATTCCCTCATAGCATGGATAAAGAGGTCACTACTTCCCTCTTGGTCATAGATCTTACTATATCTGAATAATTGCTCGATTGCACTCATTTTTAACAACTCCTTGTACATTGGCTTTTATGTCTTTATGCTAACATACTTTGTCTAAAGCAACAATATCTACTTCACTATACTAAATATATCCTAATTTCTATCCGTACTGTTTTAATTCAATTAGAAAATAGATCACTCAAAGATTAAGAAATAGAAAACGCCAACCCAGCTACTACTAAGTTGGCGCTTCTCTATGTTATTAGAGCCATATAATCTTAGTATATGGTTCATATTAGTCTATCTTGGATTGCAATACTTTCTTCATATGATATTGAAATACTGCTTGATATCCATTACAATAGTGGTTCATATAATCACCATGACGTTCTTCTGCTCGTATAGCACACCCACCTCCACAAAAAAGGGCATAAGGACATATCTTACAAGCTTTTATACGCGACACTTGACGCTTTTGCCAAAAGTCTATGGTCTCATCTTCCCAAGTTATGTCTCCCTTCTGTTCCATTTTGCCAATAATATATCGTTCTGTTCCATCATTCTCTAAACAGGTGAATATATGACCATTAACATCAAAACACAAGTTATTGCTATGGGCTTTACAATGAGTGGATCTAAATAATCCTATGGCAGGGTGTCCCTTAGTTAGTGCTTCTTGTAAGCTATTCATAATCTGTGCTTCTGGTAAACCATATAGAGCCAGTTGAGGATATTCTTCTAAGTGACTAGTGAGATAAGTCAATACATCATATTCGTCTAGTAGATGACTTATATCCTTATCCTGTATTGTCTGATGAATGACACCAACATAGGCACTGGCATGAGGATACTTGTGAATATTCCACGCCATTAATTCACTTGCAAGCCTAGGTAACTGGTGAATATTGCGCCGGTCCACATTAACTCGTATATTAACTTTTGTACCTTGATCGAGAACCAACCTTATATTATCTAGTATTGTCTTGTAAGTACCGCCTCCGCCCTTGGTTATTCTTACTTGGTCATGAATATCTTCTGGTCCATCTAGTGTTATCTGTAGATGTTCGATACAGTCATAATCTAAGAGATCTTGATAATCTTCTAATCCATATCCATTGGTAATAATGGTCATCTTTACATGACCTAATGCTAATGCTTTTTGAAAGATATAATGAATAATCTCTTTATTACCCTTTAATAGTGGTTCGCCTCCAAAGAGAGTGATATGTTTCGCTTCTTGTCTAGTCTCACCTCTTTTAGCCTCTATACGAGCGATGGTAGAGAAAATGTTATCCACCATGTTCTCATCCATTGTCAGCCTACTTTGACTATACAAGTCAAAATTCTTTTGATAACAATATGGACAAGATAGATTGCATTGATATGTAGGTAGTAAAATATAAGAAGGAGAAACTAGTAAGGCAGCTTTCTGCATATTGGTAACAATATTTGAGAAGTACTCTACCTCCTGCTCTAAGTTCAAGCGATTAATAATGCCTTTCTGGATAAGTTGCTTCATTATTTTTTTATCTTCATAAGCTTCTATGATCGCTTGATTTATGTTATTTTTTATATAATCACGTAGCTTACCTTCTGCTATGACTATCTCACCAGTAATACCATTTAATACCCCTAATTGCTGATTATATTCTTGATAGATGTTATATCGACTTAACTTAAGATTAGCCATCTATAGGCTCCTTCCATTATCTATATCCTTACCAGAATTTAACGACACAACCACATGGACTCGGTATATCCAATATACATGAACATGGTGGTGGGATCTTAACGATACAGGAACAGTGAAAAACATCATCCCATATCTTCTCTGCAATCTTACCTGCATAATTTGTTTTATCTAACAACCCTTTTAATTGCTTCGGATCTGTTATTCCTTTTACATTTTTGAGTGTATTGACTATATCTTCTGATCCAACGCCAATATAATCAAGGGCATTAATGCCATCTACATCTGGTATACCAGCACCTTTCCATAAGGCAGTTGCAATGTCATCTGGTCTAATATCGGGTATATCCTTCATTAGATCTGCTATCTTATTGGCATCATAGTCACACATAGCACCTAGAGCTTCTCCTAATTTTTCTGCATACTCTACGCCATAGTCAATGACCTTTCCGATTACATTTTTCATGAACTCAAGAGGATCTTTTAGAAGATAAGCAAATATATCTTGTATATGATTAAGCACCCATTCCTTAATAGTTGATTCTATATTGTCTAATAAATTACTTGCTTTTATCTTAAGATTCATATTATCAAGTTGGAATATTACTTTACCTCCCCATATAATCTTACATGACACATCAATGGTTGCTTCTTGATCTGTACAGCTCTCCTTAATTGTAATACCCGTTAATACGTTGACACCATGTGCCGTAAAATGTGGTATCTCAATACCTGGTCCTGGACTTAGTCCACTGACATCTAAGTCTAGTTTTAATTCTACATCTGCACACATATGGATATTCTGCCATTTTTCACAGGACATGCTTAGATTGCTGGTGAATATAGGCGACTCAAGGTCAAAATTCACGCTTATGCTGTCATTATCAAGAGGTAATGTTATCTCTTGGGTTAATCCCAATAGGTTTACCTTAGCTTTAGCTATTAAGTAGGATCCTTCTATCTTACATAAGATAATGCCTACACATGAGAAACCTAAATCAGAAAATATAGTCCCTGATATATCCACAATAACACCACTGCCATCTATAAGACTATACACCAATGCCATGGTCGTTTGAATCCCTGCAAGTTGCACATCCCCTACTTTTCCTGATAGAACCATAAGTGCAGCATTGGTTAGTTGAACGTAAGATGCTATTTGTTCACGTAAAGTTTGCTCTAACTCCTCTACAGCTTGAATGCCTCCTGTTAAAGCCAATGCATGCATACCTTCTATGGATAGATTAGGACAAGATAATTGTCTATGCTCAATGGGGATGACCTTAATGAAATCGCTCAAATTAAAGTACTTACACCCATTCATTATATGGGTAATTAAATCTGTGGCTTGTATGGTCATACCATCATAACCGAAAGCCACACCGCCTAGATATGGTGGTAATTCTAAACGTTGTTGTAAAATAGTAAATGTAAGATCCCATCCTTCAGGCAACATATCTTTTGATATCCTACCATTCTTAGTCAAATAGTTCTCATATATGCTTTGTATAAAACTGGCTATTTCAAAAAGGGTTGCGGCTGGTTTCTTGAATTGAAATTGGCTGTCAAACTGCAATTGTTCTAGTCCATGGTAGGTTAGATGCAGATCATCAAAAAATAGAGGAATAGGATATGTAAATGGATTAATAATGAGTAGTTCACGTATCACTAATTTATTTAATGCGTGTTGATTTCGCTTGTTGAGTACATCCCCGATAATTAAGCTACCTAAGTCCATAAATTCCACATCCGCATCAAGCTCCATCAATGGAACGCCCCATACTGCTCCCCAAGTTAGGCTTCTTAAGTTAATCATAGCCAGTCCTGGCTGAGGACCAAATATAGAGGGTACAAGTGTTGGTATAATGGCTTTTAGTGGTTTAATCTCCCCTGACTCATCAGGTATTATCTCAAGCTTCAACTGGAATTTACCACCTGCATAAGTTAGCGTGTAACCCATTGAGGCTGGTAAGTCATAATGGATATATCCATGAAGCATCTCCCTAATCATGGTTTCAAAAGGTTCCATATACGTAAAGAATTCCTTCAACTGGCTATTATCTGTGAGAGATGTTAGTCGCTCTAGTATATTACCCTTATCATCTATGGGTAGAAAAAGAGGGATATAATCAGGTATAAATGTATTCAATCGTTCTAAATTATACTGCTTAATTAACGTCTTAATGATGCCTGTAGGTATAGCTTCGGGTAGACAGTCTATCCTTATATCACCTTGAGCTTGCATATATTTGCATGAATCATTATAACCTATAAGTGGTTTAGAGAATGTATATTGACCTGCTTGTTTTAAGTCTAGCTTAATTTGGTCATCCTCATCTTCATGAAATTTCCAGTTAGCAAATGGTGAGGTTTCAAGGGAAAGTGCAATACATTCATTATGGTATTGTATATGAAAAGTAATCTTGGCATGTTCTTTATCTTCTTGGGTAAGTTCATCAAATACGCCTGAATAAGCTTTAAATAGATTTAATATTGGTTTATCATTGATCATGCCAAAGAGTTTATTTATACCTTCTGGTAAATATATATTAAGGATGCCTGTTAATACTTTCTGCTCTTTTGCCAAATTAATACTTACACTCTCTACTTCACATATAACATCTTCTACATTGAGCTTAATGATGTTCATACCACCTTGGGTTGATAGATTCAATACAGGAAATTCTGGTATATGTATCGGTATATCAACAGGTGTTTCTATAGATGATATTTTCTGGAGTTCTAAATGAATATGTTTCGCATCGCCTGTTATCTTCCCGACAAGCGTCTGATGATTAATCCATTCAAAAGGTACTGGCATATCCGATAAATTCATGCTACAGTCCCCTGTGGTATAAGTGAGTTTTTTGTGTTCACTTCCGACATGTTCTAAGGAAAAAGTCATGTCTTGAATCTGAACATTAGCATGACATATTTTATTAAGTCCTATGCATATGGGGATAGTCATATGCTGATCATAGGGTATGGCTGTAAAAGTTCCAATAATGGTATTTTGATTACGTGCTATCTGTACATTACCTGCTATGATATCTTGTCCACTAATTATAAGTCCCCCATCTATGGTTAACGTCATATGCTGTGTGTCTGTTGCCTGAAAGACTAGGTTACTTGATGAGAAAACAATCATGTCACAAAAATTAAGGTTAAGCCATTCTTGAAATTGTGGACTACATATACTAATATTTTTATGTATAAAGTCAACGGATAGTTGCCAATTCTTACGTTCAATCACATCTACTTGGTTAACAAATATGTTAATATCTTCTATTAGATCCCCTAAGTTAACTTGGGGTAAATCAAATGTAACATGTACACTACAAGTATCTCTTCCTAGTGTTATATTAATCACTTGATCTTGAATGATCGGCTTGTTATTTATATAGGATGAATATCTAATAGTCGCATCTAAAACATCATGGTTATCCTTTTTCATACCTACGCTGTGAATCTTAAAAAATTCATAACCAATAGCTTCTTGTGCCGTACATTGTAATTCAAAACAATGTGTATGAATATGGTAATTAAGTGATACAGTTAGTATGGTGTTATTGATG
>JMSU01000154.1_pt1 | contig 29120 bp, 28 predicted proteins | sample 179011 | NCBI WGS metagenome assembly JMSU01 (sample SAMN02769580, study PRJNA246767) | bioreactor metagenome | isolation source: Culture-1 Bioreactor ArsB derived from microbial biomass from the upper 2 cm... | place: Germany: Bremen | collected day 87 after inoculation
TTATAGAAGTAACAGCCAATCAAATAACGATTAACTACTTAACCTTTTCGATAAATATTTCCCATTCACCATCATCAACTTCTTCGATTTCAACATTATGTCCATCTTTTCTAGCCCATTCAGGGACGTTTTTCATAGCACAGCTATGATCTATTTGAAGGATAATCATGTCACCAATTTCTATTTCCTTTAATTTATTCTGAGCTTTAACTAGTGGTACAGGACAAGCCTCGCCTAAGCAATCTAATTCATATTCTTTCATTAAAAAGACCTCCTTGATTTTAGTTAGTATTCCTTATGGTTTTAAAAATTTTTCTTAGTTTGTAGAAAATGTTAAATAATCAATTCTATCTATGCTTCTTTCTCTCTGTTTTCCCAATTTTCAGCGAATATATAAAGAGCCGCAATTATTAATAAATTAACTACAAGTCCGCCAAACCATCCAAATATATCTGGAAGGAATATTGCTTTGCCTTTTAACATAAAATTAAGCTTCCACCATCCAAAGTCATGAGCTCCCCAAAGAGAACCTATGATGAAAAAGATAAGTGATAACACTTGCATATGAAAGCCTTCACCAACTCTCATCAAAGTACCTGAAGCACAACCGCCAGCTATAACCATACCAATACCAAATATGAAGGCACCCATGGCTGTCGCTATGCTAATAGGTACAACATAGCTTTGACCTGGTATAGGCAAACCTCTAACATAGGCTCCGTATTTTATAGCCGTAAATCCAATTGATGTTATTGCAAAGGCTATAAGTACGGCTCTTGTTAAAGTTGTACCGCCAGTTAAGTATGGATCTCTCATTGAAGCAGTAAAGCAAAATCTTGCTTTCTGAAGGATAAAACCAAAGGAAATACCTATTAACCAGAAAAGACCTAATTTAGCTGATACTGTCGATAGATAAATTCCAAAAGCTAAAAGAACAACAGCTACTCCAATTCCTAAAGGGAGTTGATTCTTTTTAGGCTTTCTTTTTCGTGCTCTTGATGAAGAACTTCTTCTAGTAGAAGTCTGAGCATTATTTGTTTCTGTCATATCATCACACTCCTCTAACAACGACATTATTTTAACGATTTCTTGGTTATTATTTTAACACATCTTATACATTTTCTTTTATCTGATATGATTATATTGTATTGAAATAAGTTATAGCAGTTTAAAAATTTTACAAATAATGCCTATAAATCCGTTATATATATAGATTTATAGCTTAAAATATTTAAAAGGAGAATAAGAATTGTCAATGGGTATAAAAGAAAATTATGATACAGAATATTTTGATAGATTTAGGTGGTAGTGTTATAATATTATTTAACAATCTATTAAACCAAGAGTACATTACGGTCATAAAATTAATAAAATTTTACATACTAGAATTAGACGGATTTAGAAAGAAGGTGTATTATGCATATAGAGTGTTTTGAATATTTTTATAAAGTAGCTACTGTTAAAAGTATATCTAAGGTTGCTAAAAGTGCCCATATCTCTCAATCTGCTTTAAGTCAGCAAATACAAAAGCTAGAAGATAGCTTAGGATTTAAGTTGTTGGAAAGAAGTAATAAAGGTGTTGCATTAACTGAGATGGGAAACATAGCTTTAAAATATTCTGATAATATCACTAGGACATATAAAACAATGATAGAAGAATTGGAGAATGCTAAAAGAAAAAAACAAATATTAAGGATTGAAGCAGTTTTTCCTATCGCTAATTATGCTTTGCCGTGTACATTGTATGAGATAAAAGAAAAATTTAAGAATCATAACTATGATTTAGTTTCTAACTTTTCTGAAAATATAAAGCAAAATGTTTTGAATGATATTTGTGATATGGGTTTTATATATGGAAAGCCATCTGACAATTCTTTCTCATACTTTAAGGTGGGCACTGATAAAATAGTTTTAGCAGCTTCAGAGAACTACAAAGTTCAAGATGAAATTAGTACGAAGGATCTGATGAAGTATCCTTTAATAACATTAAAAGAAGAGACTGAAATTGAAGAAGGTTTAAAGAAAAATATTAAGGATTTAGGTTACAACATTGAAGGTCTTAACACTCTGTTCGACTTGCATTCAATTGAAGCAGTTAAAGCTTCTGTGCTTAAAGGGTATGGAATATCGTTTTTATCATATTTGACAATAAAACAAGAGATATATAAAAAGCAAATTAAGATTATAAACTTTACGGACTTCAGTTTAGACTATGACGTATATCTAATTATAAAAAAAGATAATCATACAAATGAGTTTGTTAACGAATTTGTACAGCACTTTAAAAAGATTGGAGAAAATAGCTTTTGCTAAGAATTAATGCTTGGTCATAATAATTTCCCATACTCCATTGATAACTTCTTCTGTCTGTATGGAAACTTTTTTATTTTTATAATGGTCAAGTATGGAGTTGGCAACACAACTATGGTCGGTTATAATTTTTAAACATTCTTGGGACTTCATAGTTTGAAGTTCTTTCTTTATTTTTATTATTGGAACGGGACACATATCACCTAAACAATCGAGTGTTTTCATATAAACTACCCCTTGTATGAAACGTATATTTTAGTCTAACTTTATCATATTTTTATACTTTTAACAACTGAGCAAATTGCATACTTACTATCTAGAAAAACTCACTATTATATAGAACACACTTACTAAATCTAAATTTTGATTTTTTAAAATAGCCAAGGATTTTAGGATATTCAGAGAATGAAAATATAAAAGATTTATTGCAATTTCTATATTTTAAATACAGCTATGGAGAGATAAAAATGAAAGTGTATCTGATTACAGGTGGAGCAGGATTTATAGGTTCAAATTTCATCAAATACTTATTAAATAAAGATGAGAGCTTAAAGATCATTAATGTTGACAAATTAACATATGCTGGAAGCTTAGCTAATATAGCATTTACCAGAAATATGAAAAATCATACCTTTATCAAGGAAGATATATGTAATAAAAAAGAAATCGATAAAATAATGAATAATTTCAAACCAGATTATATAATAAATTTTGCTGCTGAATCCCATGTTGATAGAAGTATTGAAGATAGTGAAGCCTTTGTTAAAACAAATGTTCTTGGCACTGATGTTCTATTGCAGAGTGCTTTAAAATATGATATAAAAAAATTTGTACAAATATCTACAGATGAAGTATATGGATCAATTGATGAAGGGCTTTTTACGGAAGAGTCACCATTAAAGCCTAATAATCCATATGCTGCAAGCAAAGCTTCTGCTGATTTGCTTATTCAATCATTTTATAATACTTATAGATTGCCGATTAACATTACACGCTGTACTAATAACTATGGCCCAAATCAGCATTTTGAAAAATTAATACCTATGGTGATGAAGCATTGCCTAGAAGAGAAAAATATCCCTGTGTATGGTGATGGAAAAAATATTAGAGACTGGATATATGTATATGATCATTGTAGAGCTATATATACAGTTGTGCAAAAAGGCGTAGTAGGTGAAATTTATAATATCAGCGCTTATCATGAGAGACAAAATATAGATATAATTAAATTCATTATAAAAGAAATAAATAAACTACGTCATCGAAATGATAAACACAAAACCAATATAAATGAGAATCTGATACGATATGTAGCGGACAGGCAGGGACATGATAGAAGATATGCCATTGATGCTAATAAAATCACAAATACTTTAAATTGGAGCGCTGCTCAAAGTTTTGAAGAAGGATTAAGAAAAACTATCAGAATGTATTTAGAGAATAAAGAATTTCAATATAAATCACAATAAATCTTTTACATTTTGATTCCTAGGATATCCTTAATGGGTTGTCTATTCAAAAAATCAAAATGTAGACTTATAAGTGCGTTCTATATATTTAAATTCAAATCACACTATCTTATGGATATTTGTTAATGGAGGAAAAAAATGAAGGGTATTATACTTGCAGGAGGAAAGGGAACTAGATTATATCCACTAACTAAAATCACCAATAAACACATTCTTCCAGTTGGGAAGGAACCGATGATCTTTAATCCTATAAAACAGTTGATTTCTGTGGGTATCAAAGATATTTTGATTGTAACAAGCAGAGAACATATGGGAGCTCTAGTGAACCTGCTGGGGAGTGGAGGAGAATTTGGATGCAGTTTTACTTTTAAAGTACAAGATGAGCCAAAGGGTATTGCTGATGCCTTGCTTTTAGGTGAGAACTTTGCTGGAAGAGATTCGATAGTAGTAATATTGGGAGATAATATAGCTTCTCATAGCATTAAACCATATGTAGAAAAATTCAACAAACAGAAAGTAGGAGCAAAGGTTCTCATAAAGGAGGTTAATGAACCTCATTTATTTGGGATAGCTGCACTAGATGAAAAAAAAATTATTAAGATACAGGAAAAACCTGATAAACCTGAAAGCAATTATGCAGTAATTGGCATTTATATGTACGATAATAATGTGTTTGATATAATTAGAAAAATGGATTTTTCTCCTAGAGGTGAATTAGAAATAACCTCAGTAAATAATGAATATATACAAAAGAACCAATTAACCTACGATATACTAAGAGGTTATTGGACTGATGCTGGAACATTTGAAACATTTAGATTAGCTAATGAAATTTTATTTAATATAGATAATAAAATAATATCTGGTGATGAATGATGAAAATACCGTATAATAAGATCTTTTATACTGAAAAGGAAATTGAATATGTTAAGGATGCACTTGAAAAACAACAAATAAATGCAGATGGGAAATATACTAAGTTGGTAAGTTCCTTTTTTGAGGACAAGTTTAGTATAGAAAAAATATTAATGACAACTTCAGGGACCCATGCTCTAGAGATGGCGTCTATGCTAGTGGGTATGAAGCCTTATGATGAAGTAATAATGCCATCCTTTACATTTCCTTCTACCGCTAATGCAGTTATGATACATGGCGCAAAGCCAGTATTTGCGGACATTAAAAATGATACGCTAAACATTGATCCTATAGATATAGAAGCAAAGATTACAAGAAAGACAAAGGCTATAATTCCTGTGCATTATGGTGGAATAGGATGTGAAATGGACATTATCATGGACATAGCCAAAAGACATAATCTATATGTTATTGAAGATGCGGCTCAAGGAGTAAATGCAAGATATAAAGGAAAATTTTTAGGGACATGGGGACATATTGGATGTTACAGCTTTCATGGAACTAAGAATTATGTAAGTGGTGAAGGTGGAGCTATATCAATAAATATTTCTGATAGTGAGTTAATTCAAAAAGCTGAAATCATTCGTCAAAAAGGCACAAATCGGCAAGAATTTATAAGAGGTGAGGTTGATAAATATTCTTGGGTTGATATAGGTTCCAGCTATGGGCCATCAGATATTCTAATGGCTATTTTATATGCACAAATAGAGCAACTGGATATAATAAAAGCTAAAAGAAAGTTAATTAACGATTTTTATTTTGAAAATTTAAACCAATACGTAAATTCAGGAAAAATAAAATCCATAACTCGTATTCCTGAAGAATGCGATTCGAACTATCATTTGTACTATCTTGTATTTCATAGTGAAGAAAATCGTGATAAGATGATTGAAAAATTAAATAGAAAAGGTATTTCTGCGGTTATACATTTTGTTCCACTCCATAGCTCCAGTATGGGAAGAAAATTGGGGTATGAGCCCTCCGATTTACCTATAACAGAAAATATAAGCAGATGCCTAGTCAGATTGCCTATGTATACTAATATAACAAAGGATGAGATGTATTACATAATAGAAACAATAGATAATATATTCAAGGAGTTTTAGCGATGTGGAGTAGTATTTCAGCAATAATTCCAGTATATAATAGCAGAGCATCTTTGGACGAGTTATATTATAGATTAGCTACGGCCCTAAAGAAAATCTCTAATAGATATGAAATCATATTGGTAGATGATGGGAGTAGCGATAATAGCTATGATAAGATGATAGAGTTGCATGAGAGAGATAATAGGGTTAAGATTATACAATTAGAAGATAATTTTGGTCAGCAAAATGCAATAATGTGCGGATTTCATTATGCACAGGGGGAATACATAGTTACCTTAGATGATGACCTCCAACATATGCCTGAACACATTGAAAATCTGCTGAATAAGCTTGATGAAGGATATGATGTGGTCTATGGGATTGCTGAAAAAAAGCAGCATTCTTTTTATAGAAACTTGGGCTCAAAAATGACTAACTTTTTATTCAATAAGATATGTTCTAAGCCTAAAAACATAGGAGTAAGTAGCTTTAGAGTTATTAGAAGAGATATATTAAGAAATATTATTAAGAATGATTTTTCTTTTGTGTATTTATCAGCAATAATTTTAAAAATAACTAAAAACATTGGAAACGTATATATAAAGCATGATACTAGGAAATATGGAAATTCAAATTATAATTTTACGAAACTATTAAAGCTATTTGTTAAGTTATATATATATTATTCTAATACAGGCTTTGTGAAAATATTTGTTTCATCGGCTCCCCAGTTTAAAATAAAAGATAAGATGTTGTAGAGGAGAAATATGTAATGAAATTACTTGTTTTAGGTGGAGGCAATTGTCAAGTTAATGCGATTTTACGAGCTAAGCAAAAGGGATGCAATGTGATTGTTTCAGATTATTACGATGATGCTCCTGGAAAGGAATATTGTGACTTCAAAGAGCTTGTTAGTACCTTTAGTATAGAAGAAAATATTGAAGTAGCGAAAAAATATGAAATAGATGGAGTTATGACTATTGGTACGGACCAACCTGTTTATACAGCAGCTAATATTGCCGAGGAGCTTGGTATACCTTCAAATATTGATGTATTTACAGCCAAAGCAGTTACAAACAAAAGAGTAATGAAAAACATTTTTAAAAAAATAATATACCTACTACAGAGTTTGCATTTATAAGAAAAGACTTTTCTGATAGAGAGCTTGAAAACTTAAGATTCCCAGTAGTAGTTAAACCATTGGATAGTCAAGGTCAACGTGGTGTTTACAAGCTTGAATCTATTGGGGAGGTTCGTAATCGTATTGATGATGTTCTAAGCTTTTCTAGAGAACAGGAGATTTTAGTAGAAGAATATTACAAAAATGATGAGATAACTATGAGTGGTTGGGTAAAGGATGATAAAGTATATATTCTTACGGTTACAGATAGAGTAACATATGACAATTATCCTCATATTGGGATATGTATAGCCCATGATTTTCCATCTAAGCATTTAAAAGAATATCATAAAGAAATAACAGATATAACTAATAAAATTGTTAAAAGCTTTAAAATCCATAATGGACCGATTTATTTTCAGATGTTAGTGGGCTCAGAGGGGATAAAGGTAAATGAGATAGCCTGTAGAATAGGTGGAGCCTATGAAGATGAGTTTATTCCACTTCTAACTGGAGTAGATATATTAGATATGCTTATTGATTCCTCTTTAGGAATGGAAATAAATGATAGTACCCTTATGAGTTACAATCTAGCTAACAATAATAAAGCTTTATCAGTTCAACTTTTCTTTGCTAGACCAGGAATTATTAAAAGCTTGGGAGATATGGATCAAGTTAAAAAGCTACCTGGTGTAGCTGGGGCAAAATTTAATTTTAAGCCAGGAGATGAGATAAAAGAAATAAAGAATGCTACTCAGCGAGCTGGTTATGTGATTGTTGAAGGCAAAGATAGCGAAAACTTAAATGAAAACATAGATAGAGTATTTAAAAGCCTTGAGATTTATGATAACGATGGGAACAATTTAATTATTGATTTGAGAAGGAGCAAAGTATGATGAATAAAAACGTATCTATGAAACTCATAGGAATATTAATAATGATATTTGTACTAGATCTATTGCTTTTAAGTGGATGTAAGAGCAATAATGAGACCAAATCTAAAGAATATAAAATTAGAGTAGCAGAGCAGTATGGATTAGCCTATGCTCCTTTGCAAATAATGAAAGAAAATAAAATCATGGAAAAGAATTTGCCAGGAGTAAAGATAAGTTGGGAACAAGTAGGAAATACTGCTGCTATCCGTGAAGCAATGCTAGCTAATAAGATTGATGCAGGCTTTATGGCAATACCTCCATTTCTAATAGGATGGGATAAAGGAATGGAGTGGAAGATTGCAAGTGGACTCTCATCAAGTCCCGTTGGTTTAGTAACATATAGAGATGATATAAAATCAATCCAGGATTTCACTAAAGACGATAGAATTGTATTACCTCAACCTGGTAGTGTTCAGCACATATTATTATCCATGGCCTCAGAAAGAGAACTCTCAGATGCTAAAAAATTGGATGATTTACTTGTTACGATGAAACACCCCGATGGAATGAACGCATTACTTGCAAAAAAAGATATAACCGCACACTTTACTTCTCCACCCTATATATTTAAGGAGCTTGAGCAAGAAGGTATGCATCAAATATTAAGTGGAAGAGAAGCAATGGGTAAAAACTTTACTTTTATAATTGGAGTGACAACCAATAAGTTTCATGATAATAATCCATTGGTTTACGATACCTTTGTAGGGTCCCTACATGAGGCCATGGCGTTTATACAGAATAATCCTGAAAAATCAGCAGAAATCCTGGCAACTGAGTATGGTTTACCAAAAGAGGAAGTGTTAAAATATATAACTTGGGATGGGATGGAGTATGATTCCAAGATGAAAGGGATATACGAATTTACAGATTTTATGGTTAGAAATGGTTATATTTCAAAATCCTTTGATGACATAAATAATATAATATGGGAAGATGTTCAGTATGAAAAATAATCTGCTAAAGAATAAATATATAGTACGTACTTTTTGGATAGTAATACTAGCAAGTATATGGGAAGGCATTGCCTTAAGTGGATGGATTAACCCTCTAATATTTCCATCAATTTCAATGATTTTAGAAGCTTTATATAAGTCAATAATAAGTGGAGAAATCATAGGTGAAACTCTATATTCTTTAAATTTGATTTTGACAAGCCTGACTATTGGTATGGCTATTGCTGTGTGTTTATCTTTATTAGCAATCACGTCGAAGATATTTGAAGGATTAGTAGAGACATTATTATCGATAGCTCACCCCTTGCCGGGAATTGCATTATTACCACTAATTATTCTATGGCTGGGGACGGGAACAAGTTCAATAGTATTTATTATAGTTCATTCTGTAGTTTGGCCAATGGTCTTAAATCTATTGACGGGTTTTAAATCTATTCCTAAGATATATGAACAGCTTGGAGAGAATTATGAGCTCAGTATGTTTGAGATAATAAGGCATATATTGATACCAGCTTCATTTCCATACTTTTTAGCAGGTATAAAAATAGGATGGGCTAGAGCCTGGAGGGCACTAATAAGCGCAGAAATGATTTTTGGTGCAGCTGGCGGAATTGGAGGACTAGGTTGGTTTATTTTTAAGAGACGTGTATTTATGGATACAGCAGGTATGTACTCAGGATTATTAATTATAGTACTGATTGGAATATTAGTAGAAGATATTTTATTTAGTAATCTAGAAAATAGAACAGTCAAAAAATGGGGTATGTCTATATGAAAACAATATTAGAAATAAATGATTTATCAAAATCCTTTGAGATAGAAAATAGAAAATTATTAGTATTAGATGATATCAATATGACTGTTAATAAGGGAGAAATTTTATGTGTAGTAGGTCCTTCGGGCTGTGGAAAATCTACATTCTTAAACCAAATTGCTGGATTTGATGAACCCGACTCTGGGAATATTAAACTAGACAATAAGAAAATATCAAAACCTGAATTGAATCGTGTAATGGTTTTTCAAGATTTAAATCAACTTTTTCCATGGAAAACTACCCTTGAAAATATAGTATTTCCTCTAAAGACAAAGAAAATAAGTAATTCAAAACATGAAAGATTAGATAAGGCAAAGAAGTACCTGGGCATGGTTAAATTAGAACATTTTTCTAATTACTATCCTCACCAATTGTCTGGAGGGATGAAACAAAGGGTTGCCATAGCCCGTGCACTGGCAATTGGTCCAGAAATATTATTAATGGATGAGCCATTTGGAAGCCTAGATATACAAACTCGTACTAACCTACAAAATATGTTGATTGATATTTGGGAAAAAACAGACATCACGGTGATTTTTGTAACCCATGACATACAGGAAGCTATTTTATTATCAGACCGCATTGTTGTGATGGGAAAGAATCCTGGAAAGATAAAGAAAGTAATAAATAATGAATTACCAAGACCAAGGAACACTATAAACAATGAATTTTCTATGTTGTATAGAGCGATATGTGATTTGTTAGAAGTTTAGGCTTCTATTTGCTTTAATCTTTAAGTATCTTATATATTTTCACATTCCAATCCCTCGTATTGATATATCTTGCTATTCTTATACCATATGTTTTATCATTAAACCCATAAACTAACTTACATTTGTCTTCTAGGAAATATTTCATATCATTATAATAATAATATGTATTTCCATATAAACCATTCCATATCGGTCTTGAATTATAGATTAAATCAATTTCTTCAGGATAGATAATATATTCTATATTATTATCATAGATGTATTCCTCAAAGGTAATATCTTGATTTTTCAAAAATGAAAGATTTCGATAATCAAGAAGTTTACCATTATCAAAGTAAAATTCACAATTTAAGTTAGCCAAGACCATATCATTTTTCTTGACCACCTTTGATATTTCATTCAAATAATTATTATAGTCATTATGAATATATGGTGTAGTATTATATACAGTACTCCCTAGGAGGGTTAAACTAATAGCAATAGTAATAAATCTTTTATAATTATCCTTTATTTCAGAAGACATATAAGCTAATAGAATATAGAATAGAGGAAACAGAAAAACTACACTGGTTTGATTATATCTTCCAATTATAACTGTTCCTATATTTATTGCTATTATGGATAATATTATAGCGATAATCTTTTCTTTGAGATTTTTTTTCTTTAGTATAAACAGTTTTATCGTTGAAAGTATTAATGCAAAACCAAATAGAAAAAATTGAAATTTAATGTCTGGTGTATAGTAAGTTCCACTAACTCCATAAAACAATTTCAGATAAAAGTCTTTTATTTGACCTAGCTTTGATGAGGCAGGATAAAAAACACCAAATTGCTCGCCATATTTTGAATAATTATAAAAGAAATTTGGATCAAAATGTAGACTTAATGCCACAAATAAAGCTGCAAATATAGATAGTATTGTTCCAAAAATGAAAAAATCTTTGATTCTTAACTTCTTAGTTATAAAAATGTTATATAGATAAATGAGTGCAATTGGTAGAGATATAATGAAGCTATTGGGATGGATACCGATACTTAACCCAATAATAACCCCTAACACTATATTATGTTTAGTACTAAATGAGTCTAAATGCTTAAATAGGTAATACAATGCAAAGATTAATGTAAATAGGATAATAATTTCTTGTCTAGCGAAATGTGATGCATATATGAATTGAATATCCAGTGATAAGAACACTGTAATAATAAAAGACATTCTTTTAGATTGAAAAACTAGTTTGCATAATCTATAAAAATATAATAATGATAAAATGCTAAATACTAAAGAAACTAATCTAACACTGAAGACGCTATATCCAAATATTTTTATAAATGCTATTTGTATTGTATGAAATATGCTTTTTATTGCATGGGGATTCCTTTCATATAGATCAAAAAAGGTTTCGGTGACAGAATAGTCTTTATTTTCTATAATATTTCTAGATAACCCGCTGAGCCAAGACTCATCTGAGTGAACAAAGGGAAATCTAGTTAGAAAAATAAGATTTATAATGAAATATATTACAAAAAGAAGGTAAAAATATTTTTTGTTGTCTATAATTTTTTTAAAAGTGTTCATTTTTTTCACCCTAACACCATTATGTATTTTTTAATATATAGAAGGCATTTATAAATCTATATTTTGATTTTTTGAATAGCTAGCGTTTCAAGGATATTCAAGGAATCAAAATGTAAAAGACTTATTGCGATTTCTATAGTTATTTTTTTTGTTTTTCTATTATATCATTTTAAACATATTTATTTTTATATTTATCTGATAAACGAATGTAATATTAAAAAACTTTATACCAAAATTGCTTATATATAAAGTATAATGTTATTACATTGTGCATTAATTAACAAATGATTTGTATTATTTTGGTTTATCCAAAAGTTAAATCGTCTTAAAAAAGAATGGAGGGAAAAATATGAAGTTTATATCTAGGGTATTAGCAGTATTATTAGTTTTAGCAACAGTATTTGCTGCCGTAGGATGTAGTAGTACATCCTTTAATGATGAAGAAGCAAAAAGTATAGTTAGTGCGAAGGAAGCACTTCAATTATTAGGCAAAGAAAATGTGGTATTTGTCGATGCTCAGAAAGCAAGTATTTATGAAAAGGCACATGCTAAGAACGCCGTGAATATTAGTAGAGATGATATAGTAGTTAAAGAGCCAGTTGTTAATGTACTTGGTCCTAAAGAACAGATTGAAGAAGTTTTAGGTAATGCAGGTGTATCAAATGACACAACCGTAGTTATATATGATAATAACAACAATATGGATTCAGCAAGATTATGGTGGACTATGAAGGTATATGGGCATGAAAGTGTTATGGTTGTAAGTGGTGGACTAAAGGCACTTGTTGAAGCAGGTACAGAAAAAACTAGCGAAGTTCCAAGTGTAAAGCCAGTAAAATATATTGCTAAGGACAAAGATACTAGTATGATAGCAACAATTGATGAGGTTAAAGCACAAGTGAATGATCCAAGTGAAAATGTTGTACTACTTGACACTCGTTCACAAGAAGAATATGATGCTGGAACAATACCTAGTTCAATCCCAATTGATTATAGTAATAATAACTATAAGGATGGAACATACAAATCTGTTCAAGATATAAGAATTATGTATTTAGAAAATAATATAAAACCAGAAAAAACAGCTATCATGTATTGTAAAACATCAATAAGAGGTGCTCAAACTTACTTAGCTTTATACGATGCTGGATATAGAAATCTTAAACTGTTTGATGGTGCTTGGGTAGAATGGACATCAGATGAATCAAACCCTATACAAATGCCGAGTGTAAATGAAATACAATCAAATGAACAAGATAATTCATAATAAGAAAGCGGTCTAAATGGCCGCTTTTTTGTTGTGCAAAAACTTGAAACCTGGAACCTGCAACTCAAACACGTCTTCAGACGCCTTTATCCATTACCTGTTTTTCTTATACTGTATAAACATTTCCTTTTTCAAAAAATTACTGAGAAATGATATAATTAAAATGTTAAAATAATAACATAACAAATAAGGAGGGGAACTTTAATGTTAAAGAGAACGAAAATTTTATCAACTCTTTTAGCGGTAGTACTTATATTTGCTTTAGTAGGATGTAGCACTCCAACAGAACAACCTGCTAGTCAACCAAATGAGCCTAACGTATTAGAAGAAGCTGTAAATTCATATTTTGCAAATATGCCTGAGGATATCTACAAAATAAATCAAAAAACTTTTATCGAAAAGGTACAAGCAGGGGAAGACATGTTTGTATTAGATATTAGGCAACCAGATGTATATGGTGAAGGACATGTAAAAGGTGCTGTTAATGCTCCTTGGGGTACAGCAATAAGTGACAATTTAGACAAGCTACCAACTGATAAGACTATAATGGTTTACTGCTATACTGGACAAACTGCAGGTCAAACGGTTGCTTTATTAAACATGGCAGGATTTGAGGCAAAATCAGTAAACTTAGGTTGGAACTTAGGTATCTCTAAGGTTGAAGGATATGAAGATGTTGTAGAAACTACAGCTAATGATTTTGGAGAAGCAGAAGGAGTAGATATAAATCCTGAAATCAAAACAGCTGTAGAGGATTATTATAAAGGATTAGCAGATGTTAAGGAAACTACGTTTAAAAATTACAAAATCAGTGAAGATAATCTTAAAAAATTGATGGATGAAGAAGATGACAGTATAGTTATCCTATCAATAAGAAGTGCTGAAGACTTTGGAAAAGGTCATATAGCAGGTGCTACAAATATTCCTTGGGGAAAAGGAATGGAGCAACAATTTAATACATTACCAAAAGATAAGACTATAGTTGTTTACTGCTACACTGGACAAACAGCAGGTCAAACTGTTGCAGGTTTAAGACTATTAGGATATGATGCAGTTTCACTAAACGGTGGTATGGGTATGAAGCCAAATGCACCATATGGATGGACTAACAAAGGATATGAAGTAGTTAAGTAATAGAATAAGTGAACCTCCAAAACTGTGGGTTCTTGTTTAGAAGATGTATAGAAGACCTGATTTCTTTATAGCTGTATAAAGAAGCCAGGTCTTTCAAAATGTCTAAAGGAAATTCATGAATTTTTTCTAAGCATTAGTCATCTCAACAAAATACCTATGAAATGTTAAATCTTCAGTTAGCTCAGGATGAAATGAAGTAGCTAACATATTATTTTCTCTTGCTGCAACAATATCTCCATCTATTTCACATAAAATATCAACATCGCTTCCTATATTATTAATATATGGAGCTCTAATAAAAACTAAAGGAAGCTTAGTAGTTGAAATTTTCGGGATTAATTTATCCATTACAAAGCTGTCAATCTGTTTACCATAAGCATTTCTCTCTACGTCTATATTCATTACTTTAAGATGAGCCATATTCTCTCCGTTAATTTTCTTAGCTAAAAGAATCATGCCCGCACATGTTCCCCAAGTAGGAAGACCATTTTTGATTTTATTGGCAAGGAGCTCTCTCATGTCAAAGTCAATAAGCATTTTACCTATAGCAGTGCTTTCACCGCCTGGTAAAATAATGCCATCTATCCCTTTAAGGTCCTTATTGCCTTTTATAAGCTTGCCTTGAACACCGATCTTTTCAAGAGATTTCATATGCTCTCTAAAAGCACCCTGCAGTGCTAATACTCCAATAACTTTTTTACCAGCCACGATAAGCCAACTTTTCTTTTTCATCCAGTTCATTAACGGAAATACCTACCATTGCTTCTCCAAGATCTTCAGATAGTTCAGCTAACATTTTTGGATCATCATAATGGGTAACGGCTTTAACAATAGCTTCACCTCTTTTTACAGGATCTCCTGATTTAAAGATTCCTGACCCGACGAAAACGCCGTCACAGCCGAGTTGCATCATCAATGCAGCATCGGCAGGTGTAGCAACCCCACCAGCGGCAAAATTAACAACGGGTAATCTTCCGTGCCCATTTACGTATTTAACTAATTCAAAAGGCGCACCCATTTCCTTAGCAGCTGCCATTAATTGCTCGCTAGTTAGAGATTCAACGTATCTGACATCTTCATTCATTTGTCTCATGTGTGTAACTGCCTCTACAATATCTCCAGTACCAGCTTCACCCTTAGTTCGTATCATTGAAGCGCCTTCACCAATTCTTCTGAGTGCCTCACCTAGGTTTTTAGCTCCATTTACAAAGGGAACATTAAATTTAGTCTTGTCAACGTGATAAACTCTATCTGCAGGTGTTAAAACTTCACTTTCATCTATGTAGTCAATCTCTAGGGCTTCTAGGATTTGAGCCTCAACGAAATGTCCTATTCTTACCTTTGCCATTACAGGAATTGAAACCGCATCTTGAATTTCCTTGATCAATTTTGGGTCAGACATCCTTGCAACTCCGCCTTCTCTTCGAATATCAGCAGGAACTCTTTCAAGAGCCATTACGGCACATGCACCAGCAGCTTCTGCAATTTTTGCTTGCTCAGCGTCAACAACATCCATAATTACTCCACCCTTAAACATTTCGGCTAAGTTTTTATTCAATTCGTATCTTTTATTCACTTTTGACTCCCCCTTTAGATTTTAAAATTGTACCTAAATTGTATGCATTGAATGCATTGTATCTAAATACAATAACGCTACAATTTCATTTTTGCATAGAATTGTTACCGTGTCAAGAGCATTTTTGGTTTAATCCAATTAATTGTTTACACCATGATATAATTCCTATAAAATAGAATAAAATTCTATATATAGAGAAATTCCAGTAAAACTATTAATTTATACATGTCTAAAACTCCCAGCAGCACTGAGTATTTGGATATGTATAAATTAGCTTTTACTAGGAACTATTTATAATAGGATTATTATGGAGGAATGTATATGATAAGAAAATTACTATCTAAGGATAACAAACAGCTAATGGACTATTTAAAGGAAGAAAAGTCTATTAATTTATTTATAATTGGTGATATTGAAAATTTTGGGTATGATAGCGATTTTCAAGAAATATGGGCTGAATTTGATGAGAATGAGCAGATTGTTGGTGTTTTACTGCGGTATCAAAACTTTTACGTACCATATTCAAAGGGAGATTTTGATGTTCAGGGGTTTGTGGATATAATTAATAAAGACAAGAAACTTGAAGTTATCTCAGGTAAAAAATCAGTTATAGAAAAATTTGATAATTATATAGAATTTACAAAAAAGAAAGAGCAATATTTTGCGGAACTTGTAGATGACAGCCTATTATATAAGGATATTGATTTAACAGAAGTAAAAAAGGCCGATATAGAAGATGTAGATTCAATCAATGAGCTAAAGGAACTGATCGAAGAATTTGATGTTACACCATCTAGTAAAGAATCATTTAGACAAACTATCTCTACTGGAACCGGGAGAACATACTTCATAAAGATAGATGGAAGGGTAGTTGCATCGGCATCTACAACAGCAGAAAATTCAGAGTCGGCCATGATTGTTGGCGTTTGTACCCATCCGAAGTATAGAAGAAAAGGTTACGCTACTAAATGTATGACAGTACTATGTAATGAGGTCTTGAATGAAGGTCGAACATTGTGCTTATTCTATGACAATCCTAATGCAGGCATAATCTATAAAAGCATTGGGTTTAAGGATATTGGAAAATGGAAAATGAATACGAGTAGAAAATAAAAATTCAAGGGGGTGTCTCAGAATGACGAATTTCTGCGTTATTTAAAATTCAGGCGACTTGGCACGTACGTCAGTACTAGCCAAACCGCATGAATTTCAGAACCTTGAACTTCATTCATTCTGAAACACCCCGTGGCTGAACTTATAAGGTTCCTTTATGAGACAGCCACTTGTTTCTTACTAGAATGTAAAGATAGATATTAACAATTTTACTGTCCTTAAGAAGGGGGAAAAAATGAAAAAGCGTGCCCTAAAGCTTCAAACGAAGATTATAATTATGATTACAGCAGTTGTCTTTGCATCTATAGCAATTATTTTACCCTTCATAACAAATAGTGTTACAAATAATGTACAGGAAAAAGTTGAGATTAACATAATGAATGTGGCAAAACTAATTGCAAAGTCTAATACTGTACGAGAAGCACTAATCAATAAAGATCCAGACAGGATTATTCAACCCTATGTGAAGACTCTACTTAAATCCAGTAATCATATTGAGTTTATTGTAGCAGCAGGCCTGTTAGATAAAATTGGAAAGGTAAGAAAAGGACTTACAGGCAATGGTACATTATTAAAAGATGATAGAGAAGAGGTTAAGCACGAAGAAATAACAGATGAAATTGATTATAGAAACTTAGGTATAGGACTTTTATTATCAACTACATTCTTCGTTTGGGGTAAAATTTTAGCTAAGTTTATACCTATACATTCATATACACTAATGATAATATCAGTTGCTATAGTAAAGGAAATAGGAATAGTTCCAAGAAAATATGAAGTCGGAGCTTTCCAATGGTTCAGATTTATAATGGTCAACTTAACACCAGCATTATTAGTAGGTATGGGTATAGCCTATACAAATCTTCAATCAGTTATTGATTCATTCACTATCCAATACATTTTATTAGTTACAGTAACAGTAGTTGGTTCAATAATTGGATCGGGTATTGTAGGAAGCTTTTTCGGGTTTTATCCAATTGAGTCAACCATTACTGCTGGACTATGTATGGCTAATATGGGAGGAACCGGAGACGTAGCAGTTTTATCTGATTCAAAGCCTATGAAACTAATGCCTTTTGCTCAGATTTCTTCTCGAATAGGTGGAGCCTTTATGCTTATATTAGCTACAGCGTTACTAAAAATATTTGGATAATATATAAGATATCCATTATAAATAATTTAATAGAAAACTATGGCATATCCTTAATGAGATTAATCGTGAAATACCATGGTTTTCATTATAAATCTCCTTCAACTATAGATAAATAGCATTAACACTTAAAATGAATTTCGGAGAAAACAATGAATGTTTCTGCATTTTTTCTTTGAAATTTAGTGAACCTCAAAGTTATTTGTCTTTAACCTTCAAAAAGTATATTTTGAGAATATAAATCTAATCTACTTTAAATTAAGAGGTGATTTTTTTTTTGCAAAAAAAATCACCTCTTAATTTAAAGTCATAGCTTACATTGAGACACAGACAACCTGTGTAAAACAATGATATAAGGTGAACTGCAGCAAGAAGAGAATTGTTTGAAATGTGGAATTTATTATAATATTCATGCAGTTAAATTTTTTATAAAATTATATTGCAAACTATTAGAAAAAATGATAGAATATAATCACGATATAACCAAAAGATAACAAAAACATAACCAAAATGTAGACCACAAATTAATAAGAATTAACAATTCCATGAATAAAGTCCTAAATATTGCATATATAGTTTCATTTTGAAAGAGATGAAAACGTTTTATTCAACAAAACAAAATAAAAATTGTAAATTTATAAAGATTTTAGGCAAAAATAATTACCGTTATGTGTTTCAACAAAGCCCACTTTGAGAATTTTTATAAAAAACTTTGTTACAAGAAACTTTTTTATTCTTTGTTTATCCTTCTTAAAATTCAGAAAAACTATTCATAGAGACTTATCATCTGTTACTCATACTTTATTAACATATATTTTCTATATATATCTAATTTTATAAATGTTTTAGACCTGTAAATAACTTTTAAAGGTTATTTATATATTATGAAAGCTACTTTAGTCATGAACTAGGGAGGTGAAATTTAGTATATATATTAGTTAATTATTAATAATTAAACTAGTAAGTAATTTTATGAAAAATTTTGAAGAGGGGGATTTATATGAAAAAATCATTAAAAAAATCATTAGCTTTGTTGTTGGTTTCAGTTCTATGTCTAGGAGTGTTAGCAGGTTGTGGAGCACAGAAGGCAGAAGAACCAAGTGGTGGAGAAGCATCTGGTGAAAAAGTAAAGATTGGTGTATCTATAGCAAACTTTGATGATACTTTCCTAACTTATATGATGGATGGTATGAAGGCATATGCTGAAAAGCATAAAGATGAAATTGATATTGAATTTGTTGATGCAAAGGAAGATATGGCAAAGCAAATGGATCAAGTAGAAAACTTTATAGTTCAGCAAAAAGATGCTATTGTAGTTGTTCCAGTTGATACAAGTGCAACAGATCCAATTACTAGCACTGCAACTAAAGAAGGCGTTAAGTTAGTATATGTTAACAGAAAACCTGCTAAATTACCTGAAGGAACATACTATGTTGGTTCTGAAGAAATAGTTGCAGGTAGATTACAAATGGAATTCTTAGCAGAGGCTTTAGAAGGTAAGGGTAAAATGGCTATCTTAATGGGTAAGCTTGATAACGAAGGAGCTCTTAAGAGAACTGAAGGTAATGAAGAAATAGCTGCAAAATTTGACGGAATAGAGATCGTGGACAAGCAAACTGGTTTATGGCAAAGAAATGAAGGTATGGCTAAAACTGAAGACTGGTTGAACAGATTTGGTGATGATCTAAAAGCTATTGCTTCAAATAATGATGATATGGCATTAGGTGCTATCCAGGCTCTTAAAGACGCTGGAAGACAAGACATTCTAGTTGTTGGTGTTGATGCTACTCCTGATGGTTTAGCAGCCTTAGAAGCTGGTGATTTAGCAGCTACAGTTTTCCAAGATGCAGCAGGCCAAGGTGGAGGATCTGTAGAAGTTGCATTCAAAGCAGCTAAAGGTGAATCATTAGAAACTGAAACAATGATTCCATTTAAACTAGTTACACCTGAAAATATTGGAGATTTCAAATAAGATTTTATTAACTATGTGGGGGGGAATCCCCCTTACACTGTTTTTTAGAATACAAATGGAGGTATAGACTATGACTCAGCAATACCTTTTGGAAATGAAAAACATAACAAAAGTATTTCCAGGAGTTAAGGCATTAGATAATGTAGAACTAAAGATAAAGCCGGGAACTGTACACTCACTAATGGGGGAGAATGGTGCTGGAAAATCCACATTAATGAAAATACTGATAGGTATTCATCCTCCTACTAAAGGAACAATTATATATAAAGGGAAAGAAGTAGTATTTGAAAATACTACTAAAGCATTGAATATGGGAATATCAATGATACATCAAGAATTAAGTCCAGTGTTACACAGAACAATTATGGAAAACATTTGGTTAGGACGTGAACCTGTAAAAGGACCTTTGAGATTAGTTGACCATAAACAGATGTACGATATGACTAAAGAATTATTAAAGGACTTAGATTTGGACTTAGACCCTAAAGAAAAAATGGCAAACTTGACTGTTGCTAAAATGCAGATGATAGAAATAGCAAAGGCAGTTTCATATAATTCGGATATAGTTATAATGGATGAACCTACTTCTGCTTTGACCGATAGAGAGGTTGAACATCTATTTAGAATCATAGAAAGACTAAGGAACCAAGGAAAAGCAATCATATATATTTCTCATAAAATGGATGAAATTTTTAGGATTTCTGATGAAATCACAGTATTAAGAGATGGTACGTATATTGGGACTTATCTTGCAGAAGAGTTGGATACGAATAAGCTTATATCACTTATGGTAGGTAGAGAATTAGATGAAATGTTCCCTAAAGTTGAGTGCGAAATCGGAGAAATGAGATTAGAGGTAAAAAATCTTGCAGTAGAAGGTGTATTTAAAGATGTTTCATTTGCCGTTAGAAAAGGCGAAATATTAGGTTTAGCTGGATTAGTAGGAGCAGGTAGAACAGAAGTTATTGAAACGTTATTTGGGATGCGAAATAAAACTTCCGGTGAAGTATATATAGATGGGAAAAAGATTGAAATAGATTCTCCAGAGGATGCTATTAAAAATAAAATAGCTTTATTAACTGAGGATAGGCGCCAAACAGGGATTTTCCCTATGCTTTCTGTAAAGGATAATACAGTTATAGCAAATATCAACAAGTATGTTAAAAAGAGTGGATTACTAGATCATAAATTAATAAAAGCAGATTGTGAAGAATATAAAAAAGCAATAAGGGTTAAGACACCAAATATAGATCAGTTAATCCAAAATTTAAGCGGAGGTAATCAACAGAAAGTTTTAGTGGCTAGATGGTTACTTACCGACCCTGATATCTTGATACTTGATGAGCCTACCCGTGGAATCGACGTTGGAGCCAAGGCAGAAATTCATTCCCTTATATCAGATTTAGCAGGTCAAGGAAAATCAATCATTATGATTTCATCGGAGTTACCTGAAGTACTAGGGATGAGCGATAGAGTTATGATTATGTTCGAAGGACGAATGACAGGAATTGTTGACAGAAAAGATGCAAATCAAGAAGTTATAATGAAGTATGCAACAGGAAGTATGTAGTTTTTAAAGGGAGGATGTTCTAATGAATGTTGATAAAACTAAAAGGATAATAAGTAAATATGGGATATACTTTGTTTTCATTATTATGGTTATAGCTATGAGTGTTGCGTCGCCAGTGTTTTTAACTCCTAGAAACCTTATGAACATTGTTAGGCAGGTATCGGTTATAGGTTTGATATCACTTGGTGTAACATTAGTAATCATCTCTAAGGGTATAGACTTATCCTCAGGTTCTGTATTAGCAGTCGCAGCAGTTGTTGCAGCGAGTTTTGGTCAAACAGGAGATTGGCATGCAAAAATGTTTCCAAATTTACCTGAAATGCCAGTTATTGTTCCACTATTAGCTGCATTAGCTATTGGTCTTCTATGTGGTGCCGTAAATGGTACATTAATTGCTAAAACAGGTATTCCAGCTTTTATTGCAACATTAGGTATGATGGTTTCTGCTAGAGGTTTAGCGTTACTTTATACCGATGGTAGACCAGTTAGTTCACTGACAGAATCGTATCAGTACATTGGTCAAGGTTATATACTAGGGATCCCGGTTCCAGTACTTATATATTTAACAATGGCTTTTATAACTTGGGTATTATTAAATCATACTAAATTTGGTAAGAATGTTTATGCTATTGGTGGTAACATTCACGCTGCAGAAGTATCAGGGGTTAACGTTCAGAGAAATCTTATAAAAATATATGCATATGCGGGGTTATTAGCTGGTTTAGCAGGCATGGTTTTATCCGCACGTGTTAATACGGGACAGCCAGGTATGGGAGTTTCCTATGAATTGGATGCCATTGCAGCTACAACAATAGGTGGTACTAGTCACTCCGGCGGTATTGGTACTATAGGCGGTGCCTTTGTCGGTGCACTAATCCTAGGGGTACTGAACAATGGTTTGAACCTACTAGGTGTATCAGCTTATTGGCAGCAAATTATTAAAGGTTGTATTATCGTAGGAGCCGTTATAATTGACATGAGAAAGAATGCTAAGAAGAAATAATAATCAAATCCGGCTTAAAGAGTCATGATAAATCAAGATTGATAAATAGATGTGGATATTTACAAGTATATAAATCCTAGAATTTATTTATCAATTTTAATAGAGAAAAAAAGTTATTTTTTTAACAAAACATTATTATATTGAATGAAGATTTGAAGGAGGGTTTATAATGAAAAAAATAAAAATTGGAGCAATTGGTCTAGGTCGTTTAGGTTTACAACATGCAGAGAATGTAGCTTTTAAAATACCGAATGCAGAACTAACGGCTATCTGTGATATGAATGAAGAAAAGCTAAAGCAAGTTCAAAAAGACTGGAATATTCCATTTGCATATACTGATTTTGATGAAATGATAAAAAATGAAGAATTGGATGCTGTAGTGATTACTTCACCTTCAGCACTTCATACTAAGCAAATTGCAAATGCTTTAGAAGCTGGTTTACATGTTTTTAGTGAAAAGCCACTAGGAACAACCGTTGAGGAATGTAAGGTTGCTGAAGAAGCAGTTGAAAAGCATCAAGATAAAGTATTTATGCTAGGATTCATGAGAAGATATGATCCATCCTATGCATATGCTAAGAAAAAGATAGAAAATGGAGAGATAGGAAAACCAATTTTATTTAGAGGATACAGCCAAGACCCTGAAAGTGCAATAGAAGGTGCCATAGCATATGCTGGTCATAGTGGTGGACAATTTATAGATATGGCTGTACATGATATAGATTTAGCTAGATGGATGATGGGATCAGAACCAAAATCAATCTTTGCTATTGGAGGATGTTATGCTCATCCAGAGTTTGGCAAATATAAAGATGGTGACAATGTCTCAGCGCTAATGCAGCTTGAAGATGATTCAATGGTATTCTTATTTGCCGGTAGGACAGCTCCACACGGATATAATGTTGAAACTGAGATAATTGGAACAAAGGGAATTTTAAGAATAGCTAATGTACCTCAAAAGAATCTTGTTGAAATATTAGATGAACATGGAGTAAGAAAAGAGTGTTCACAAGATTTCCTAGAGAGATTTGAACAAGCTTATATAGAAGAATTAAATGAGTTTATAGATTGTATTTTAACTGGAAGAAAGCCAGAAGTAACTGTATATGATGGAACTAAGACCACTGAAATTGCTTACAAGTGTAAAGAAGCTTTTGAAACTAATGAATTAATCAGATTGTAATCCCCCCCCCTACATTTATATATAGATTTTTTATTATTTTATAGAATTTCTCAATTTCTTGAGAAATTCTTTTTCTTTGACTCCATTTCTCGAAGAGAAATCCGGCCAAAACGAAGGGGTTCGATGCCACTGTGTCTTTACTTATAGATTTTGCATATAACTTGAAATGGAACAAAGCCTTTTATAAAGATTCTCAAAGTGAACTTTGTTGAAACACATAACAGAAATTATAAAGCTATCTATAACTTCAGGAGGTTTATAATTTCCTATGTGTTATAAAAAATATTGCAATTTATTGTATTTGGCAAGGAATTTTATCTTTATAGGAGAATATATAAAATAATCTTCGAAAGGAAAGAAGGTATTAAAATTGTATAATAAAAGTTTTACCTTAGAAAAGAGATATTTTGTAAATATAAATGAACATGATAAGGATAAAATAATTAATAACTTTCAATTATCTGGCACAACAGAGTTACCAGTCATGAAAGGTGATAAGATTGTTGGAGTATTGAGTTTGTTTGATTTCGTAAAAACTTCCAATCGTGATAGAGATTTAAAAGAGATAGTAGAAAAGAATATCACAATTGCTACAGAAGAAGATGATATTCTAAATTATAAAGAATTATCTAGGGAGATTCTTCCATTTATAGATGAAACAGAATCATATATAGGATATATAAAAAGTGAATTGGTAGAAAAGCAAGTACTTATACGGAAATATTCTGGAGATATACAGTATTATAAAGACTTACAGCAGGAGTATCAGACAATTTTTGACTCATCCTATGACGGCATAACGATTACCGATGGTGAAGGCATAACCCTTCGTATAAATCCTGCCTGTGAGCGAATTAAAGGGGTCAGAAGCGAAGATGTTGTGGGAAAACATTTGCAAGAATTAGTAGATCAAGGAGTCTATTCTGAATCTGCAACCGTTAAAGTATTAGAAAAAAAGGCTCAGGTTACAATATTGCAAAAGGTACCGAGTGGAAAAGAAATTATAACAACAGGAACTCCAATATTCAAGGATGGAGAAATAATTAGAGTAGTAACCAATTCTAGGGACATTACAGAATTAAATAAACTAAAAAGGGAGCTGTCTGAGGTCCATGAACTCGCAGAGAAATATCAATCAGAGCTTAAACTCTTGCGTTCTGAACAGATAAAAACAAAGGATATTGTTGGCCGCAGTTCTGAAATGAAAAAGATCATAACATTGGCAAACCGTGTTGCATCTGTGGATTCCACGGTGTTAATCCAAGGCGAATCAGGGGTTGGAAAAGGAGTTGTTAGTAAACTAATCCATAGTAACAGTAAACGTAAAATGGGTCCTTTTATAAAGATAGATTGTGGCTCTATTCCTGAAGCCTTACTTGAGTCTGAACTTTTTGGATACGAAAAAGGTGCCTTTACTGGAGCCAATAGAGAAGGCAAGTTAGGGATAATTGAGCTGGCAAATGGTGGGACACTATTTCTAGATGAAATCGGAGAATTACCCCTTAATTTGCAGGTAAAGCTACTAAGAACCCTTCAAGATCGCGAAATTTGTAGAATCGGTGGAGATAAACCTATTTCAGTCGATATAAGGTTTATTGCAGCGACTAATAGAAATATGGAGAGAATGGTTAAAGAAAAAGCATTCAGAGAAGATTTGTATTACCGTTTGAATGTTATTCCCATATTTATGCCACCACTTAGAGATAGAAGAGATGACATTCAGCCCCTTATTATGAATAGTATAGATAAATTTAACTCAAAATATAATTTTCATAAAAGAATAGAATCAAAGGCCGTGGAGGCTCTTATCCAATATGATTGGCCAGGGAATATAAGAGAGCTTGAAAATATAATAGAGCGATTAGTCGTAATTACGAATTCAGAAAGTATTGGAATACATGATCTTCCGAGCCCAATTGTTGAATTTAAGAGAAGTAGAACGGAAAAGATATTAGATGTTGGAGAATCACTATCCTTTAGGAAAACCATGAGTGAATGTGAGAAGAGATTACTTGTAGCTGTGATGGAAAACGCAAGAAGTATAAAGGAAATGGCTAACATTCTGAACTTGGACCGTAGTAACGTAAGAAAGAAGCTTAAAAAACATGGAATCGAAAAAGGATTTAATTAGGAAAAATTGTTTTTGTAAGTTTTTAACAAAAAACATATGACAAAAAGTGAACTGTCTATTATAATTACTCTAAAGATATATAATATGAATCGATGATGAAAATGAAAAAAAAGGCGCAAATACACCAAATGATGTGTTTGCGCCTTGAACTATTCAAAGTAAGTATCGTAGAAGAGTTAAGAAGAGTTGATGCCGTTTTGTGGAGTGAATTTACCCCATCGCTTTTGGGTACAGCTTTTGTGAACATTTATAAATGAGTAAATAATTGAGGTTCATAGGTTGTGAAAGTATAAATATTTTGGCATGATGATTGCATAATAGTTAATTGTTAATTGTTAATGGGTAAAACCTTAATACATTGCAAAGTAATAACTCTTTTATAAATTAAAGAAAAAAAATAAAAATGACTTAAATATTGAATAGATAGCACTATAATACTTTATATAATAACTGTACATATGGTGTATTGGTTGTTAAAATAAAAACTGTATTATACATACTTGGGTAAAGAGGCAGAAATATCTATCTATTCCTATAAAAATTCTATTGAATGAAATCCTGTAAGCAATTATTAAATTTTAATAAGTATATATTTGTATGATTATTATGCAGAGGAGGCTACTGAAGATATGTCTAATAACAAATTAGAAGATTTGCGTAAACGTCGCCAAAAGGTAATGGTAGGCGGTGGAGAAAAGAGAATTGCAAAGCAGCATGAAAAAGGAAAGCTAACAGCTAGGGAAAGAATAGGACTATTATTTGATGATGGAAGCTTTGTGGAGTTAGATGCCTTTGTAACCCACAGATGTACAAACTTTGGCATGGAAAATATGGAAGCTCCTGGAGAAGGTGTAGTAACAGGCTATGGAAAGGTAGATGGAAGATTAGTTTATGCCTTTGCTCAAGATTTTACAGTAATAGGTGGATCACTGGGAGAAATGCATGCAGCAAAAATTTGTAAAGTCTTAGATAACGCTCTAAAGGTTGGAGCACCGGTAGTAGGATTAAATGATTCTGGTGGTGCAAGAATTCAAGAGGCAGTAGATGCTCTTTCGGGATATGGAAAGATATTCTATAGGAACACAATAGCATCAGGCGTAATTCCTCAGATTTCAGCAATAATGGGGCCATGTGCAGGTGGAGCTGTATATTCTCCAGCTATAATGGACTTTATCTATATGGTAGATAGATCAAGCCAGATGTTTATAACAGGCCCTCAAGTTATCAAGACTGTTACAGGGGAAGAAGTGTCAGCAGAAGCCCTAGGTGGAGCCATGACCCATAACAGCAAAAGTGGTGTAGCTCACTTTATGGGATCGAATGATGAAGATTGTATAGCTCAGATTAGAAGATTACTTAGTTTCCTACCATCAAACAATATGGAAACAGCACCAACATTTGAAACAAATGACGATATAAATAAAATTATTCCAGAACTTGATACAATTATTCCTGATAATCCAAACAAGCCCTATGATGTTAAGGATATCATTTCATTAATAGTAGATGACGGGGATTACTATGAATATCAGCAATATTTTGCTCAAAATATAGTTACTTGCTTTGCAAGAATAAGTGGAAGTACAGTAGGAATCATAGCGAATCAACCAAAGTTTCTTGCCGGATGTCTTGACATAAACGCATCTGATAAGGCAGCTAGATTTATAAGAACCTGTGATGCGTTTAATATACCACTACTTAACATAGTGGATGTACCTGGATTCTTACCGGGATCAACCCAAGAATATGGAGGAATCATAAGACACGGTGCAAAGATGCTCTTTGCATATAGTGAAGCAACAGTACCAAAGGTTACACTAATAGTTAGAAAGGCCTATGGAGGTTCATATATAGGAATGTGTAACAAAGAGCTTGGAGCAGACATAGTACTGGCATGGCCATCGTCAGAAATAGCAGTTATGGGACCAAAGGGAGCAGCTAATATTATATTTAGAAAAGATATATCAGGTGCAGAGGACCCTGTGGCTATGAGACAAAAGAAGATAGACGAATACACAGAAGAGTTTGCAACACCGTATAAAGCTGCAGAAAGAGGAATGGTTGATGACGTAATAGAGCCAAGCACTACAAGACCAAGACTCGTTGATGCCTTTAACATGTTAGCTTCTAAGAGAGAAACAAGACCATCTAAGAAACATGGAAATATTCCTCTATAGGATGTATAACCCTAAAGATTTTCTAGAAAAAGAGGTGAAATAATGGAAAATTTGAACCTACTCGAAAGATTTGCCGATCCTGAGCTGATAGGCGGTATGACTCTAGGAGAAAAGCTTTTAGCATCAGGTACTGTAGCGATATTAGGTATGGCTATAACCTTCGTTGTACTTATGGTTTTATGGTGTTTAATCATTATTATGACAAAGTTTGTAGCTAAGCAAAAGAAGGAGCCCCTACAGGTAGCTAAGGCACCGACTCCTAGCCCACAACCAGCTGTAGAAACTAAGGAAGATAACGAAGAACTTGTAGCGGTGATTACTGCTGCTATAGCAGCAAGTTTAAATACGTCTACTCACAATATAGTGGTAAGAAATATCGTAAGGGTAGCTGATTCCACTCCTGCATGGGGAAGAGCAGGAAGAATGGATCAAATGAATAATATGATATAGAGATTCAAGTAAAACTATTAATTTATACATATCCAAACCTCACAGAAATGCTGAGTATTTGTATATGTACAAATTAAGTTTTGATATATGAACTCTATATAAAAGATAAGAGGAGGAACTATAATGAGAAAATTTAATATAACTGTGAATGGTAAATCATATGAAGTTGAAGTAGAAGAAGTGGGGGGAATAGCGCCTGCACCGGTTTCAAGACCAGTAGCGGCTCCAAGAACGGCAGCTCCGGCAGCAGCGCCTAAACCAGCAGCACCGACGCCAAAGCCAGCGGTTTCAGCACCAGCAGGCGCAAATACAATAACAGCTCCGATGCCAGGCACAATTCTTGACATAAAGGTAAATGTAGGAGATTCAGTTTCAAATGGTAATGTATTACTTATATTAGAAGCTATGAAGATGGAAAATGAAATAATGGCACCTGCAGATGGAAAGGTAGTATCTGTTAATGTTGCTAAGGGTGCATCAGTAAACGCAGGAGATGCT